>Ga0214919_10009842_pt1 | contig 12242 bp, 10 predicted proteins | sample LL1503_MetaG_FD_177994 | JGI IMG/M metagenome (GOLD analysis project Ga0214919, IMG submission 177994) | Freshwater microbial communities from Lake Lanier, Atlanta, Georgia, United States - LL-1503 | ecosystem: Environmental > Aquatic > Freshwater > Lake | place: USA: Georgia | collected...
TTAGTGTCGTATGCCTTTAAGTAATTCGGCATTGAAACCTTGTTTGGCTTGGTAGCTCAGTTGGTACGAGCGAACGACTGAAAATCGTTAGGTCGCCGGTTCGATCCCGGCCCAAGCCACTTCGCCTCATAATGTCAAAATAAGAATTTACCTTACATATTTTCGAGAACTATCTCGATTAGCATAAGGCTTAAGTCATCTCCACACTTAGAGCATGCGTGTGCTGGTGATCTGAAGGAAATTTCATAGTCACAGCATGGATTGTCTATCCTTATTTCATATCTTGAGTCACATCCTGACGTCGTTCCATATAATTCACCATTTACAAAAACAGCATATGCTGAATTGCTGAGCGTAAAGTCATTGAAAATTAGATTCACTTTTCTTAAATTTTCAGGAAAACTTACTCGGAAACGCCAATCCCCAACAACTAGTGCTACAGAACTTGAAACAAATCCCTGAACACGTGAATCGCTGAAAATTACTCTCGTAGTGTTCTCTAATAAGGACTTTTGTGAGGGTGAGAGAAATTTAGGAAAACAAGACTCAATAATTCGAATTTGTCCTAACATAAGCCAAATTAAATATAGGAATCTCCGTCCGTTGAACTTCAAAGTCACTTTAATTAATTCGATAAGTGACTTTCTCCGAAGTCCTATAATGCAAACTCCATAGTGCACAATGTCAGAATATCGAAATAATTTTGACTTTGTCTGATTTATCAAGGAGTTCACTGAATGACGAAATTTTCTAGAGATTTGTGATAATTGCACGTTATGGTGTTCTTTGCTATATTTTTGCAAAAGCGAATCTGCCCGCATGCGAGAGAAGTCTGCTAAAAGTTTAATTTTATCGCATCGGGCAATTAAGAAGTTGAAGTCTGAAACACCTTGGAGGAAATCATGCGGGCTAACCGCTAACTCGGAATGCAGTAGAGAATGTAACATCATGAATTCAACATCAGGAGTATTAAACGATACCCCTTGGAAAGTCAGTATTTGCCTATTTGCTTTTATTATTTGGCTAAATAAATCGTTCCGAAGATTGTGCCTCGCTATGTGAACATCGATTTCGAAGGAATTGGCTTTTGAATAACATAACTCTTGCCAAGAATTAAGTTTTTTCTGTCTAGGACAATTTTTGTCATATTTATACTTGTAACCTAAACGTGTTAAAGCGAGATGAAAACTTTCTAGATCTTCTTCATGAATTAGTATGTCAACATCCCCAAATACTCTTGGATGTTGAACTCTGGAGTAAAGTAAAATTGCAACACCTTTCAAGAGCACATAATCGACTCCACTTGAATTTAGCATACTAACCAAATTTTTGACTTGTTCTAAAGCAATTTGATTCGCAGTGAAATTCTCCAAATACTTCTTTTCCAAGATTTCAAAAAATGAGAATGGTGGAATCTTTTGGAGTTTGGAAAATATCTCAGGCATGAATCTGATTTCAGTATTTGTGAAATCCATATTCCCTTTTGCAGCAATTAACTTTTCCCATTCACATCGAGCAATTTGAGGTGTGGCGAGGATGATTTTTTTTATAAAATCGTCGGAGTTAATTTCCATTGTCATCTTTCAAAATTCAATCGCCGAAGAACATCAGAAATTTCAAGAGGTGCGCGAATGCAAGAGCTCGAAATCCCTCTCAAGCCCTCCCGAGAGCGCCAATCGATACTTGTCATGCTTGGAAATTATCTCTTTGATTTGGTGAATGTTTTGCTCCTGGCCGCCAAATATCTCCCGTAAAGATTGTGAAATGAAGAGATGTTCGGCATCGGAATTTGAAAGTGGAGCCATAAAGCTTAAATGGGCAATAATTGGTAGAGCTATCGCGTCGAGTCTAAATTGAGTTACAAAGTTAACTCCAAATTGCTTTAAAGGGGCAGTCAATTTCCCCTCAAAATTGAAAGGTACTACTTCTTTTTCAATTTCGTCAAAATTAATTAACGGATTGTCTTTGTTCAATTTGAGTCTAGAATATATCGCGAATACCTCTCCACTGTCATATAGAACCGTATCATCTGAAAGTATCTTGTTCCCGCTCAAGGCTGCATAAAGTGCAAGCGTTGATTTTCCTGATCCACTTGGACCTCCAAAAATAAACCCCTTCCCACCTATTTGAGCTGCCGACGCATGCAGGATCTCTGCATTGATACTCAAAGCCATCCAACTCAACATAAGTTTAAAAGGGGTAATAAAACATCTTATGTCTAGTTCCCAACTGTGGCGCAACCAAATGGACCCAATTCTATTTTCAGTGTCATACACATAAATCATCCCTTGTGAGCTGTCGAAATAAACTCGATATGGATCAGTTATTTCAAATGGAACTGGGGTGTGAGTGTGTTGGTAAGGGACCGACCAACTATGGTCCGGTATCGAAAACGGAAACTCTGAATCCCAAATGTCTAAACGGAACATGTCCTCTGGCGAGTCCTTTTGAATGAAAGAGCCCAATATCAACTCTCCAAATTCACTCTTTCTGTTTATTCTCAGATTCAGTGTGTGATTACCGAACATCACTTGATTATTTGAAGAATAACTCTGACTATAGTTCTCTGCTCGAGCCATAAATTCAGAACAAAACATAATAGCTTTAGGTTCGATCATTATTCTCCATAATAATTATTGACATTCATTACTCTTCTTGGCGCAATTCTTGCACAAGTCTCTCCAATAATCCATGGATGTCTCTGCCAAAATATTCGATTGGCCTTAAATCCGTTTTCATCTCTTGCCACTTGTTATTTGATGCAAATTTAATTGCTTCAGACATCTTGAAATTCACGTCATCAAAGAAATAAACATTTTCGTAAGGACGTTCACGAAATACCGGTAAATCTCGTGCCACCACTGGAATACGCTGACCTAAAGCTTCCTCCAAGTTTAACCCAAACCCCTCTATTCGCGAGGGCACAACACAAACTGTTGACATGGCATAAACTATTCTTAGCTCTTCATCAGTTATTGAATCGAACCAGATTAACCTTTTCCCATACTCTGGATGACTGCGAATCCGCTCAACCACATCATGACAGAGCCAGCCATACTTGCCCACTAGAATTAGACGAAAATCTTCTCCAGAATTGCAAAGTTCGTCAAAAGCATTCAACACATCCTCGTGGCCCTTTCTCGGTTCAATTGTTGAAACATACAAAATTGTATTTGGCGGGACAATCGGGTGCCTGACTCCTGAATTCAAACTAAACGCTCCCAATGGAAATATGTGACATTCTGCAGAAAATTGCATTCCAAGTTTTAAGAAATCATTATAAGTAGCCCGTGAGTTGAAAACTAAATGGTCAGAGATTTGCAGTTTTTTTCGCAAATTTCGGAGAAAAGCTTTGGCTCCGTATTCTTCTTGAAAATATTGCGGGTGAGTTAAAGGTATAACGTCATAAATGACGGAAACAACTGGTAATTTGCGTGATTTCTTCTCGGCGAGAACTAATTCAAAAACAAAATCCCAATTAAGGTCTAACAATAAGATTAAATCAACCTCCTTAAGTTTAAGTATCTTTTTGTTTAAAAGAGGATCGTTACGCAAGCTCTCACACATTCCATTATCAAATTCTGGGATCTGATTTAACTCTGTAAAGCCAAAGAGCTGTGTAAAAGGGATGTTGAGATTTGTCTCTAAAAACTCATGAGTACACTTCACCACTCTAGGTATTCCGGACATGCTCGAATATCGATTTAAATGCCCGATATCTGACCCTATGATTATGTCTTTCAACTCATGTCACCAATCTGGTTATTCAGCCAGTTGCATAAAAAGGCTAACGACTCTTCAAATTCTTCTGGGTTAGAGATATCGAAAGTTTGGATGAGTCCCAGGAAATTTTCAATTGGTACCATCCCCGGTAATAAATTAATCAATTCTGAATAACTTGCAATCATAAAAAGCGATTTTCTTAATTTTTCAAGATCGTAATGCCAAAAATTGCCGCGCTTTATACAGTAATAAATCAACATCAATTGTGCCCAAATAGGAATTTGAGAAACATCTAAGCTTCCAAAATCAACTAGGTATAAGGTGTCTCCATCCCATAAAAAGTTCCATGGCCGAATATCCCCATGCTCGATAATTTCTGAATAGAATTCTGTAACAACCTGGATAAATTGGCTTTCTAATTTTTCCGTGCTTTTTATATTGATGGTAAAGAGATTTTCACCTAGGACAAATACAGACTCTTCAATCTGGGTAATCAATTTTCGATTCGCCACGTAATATCGTTTCGTATCGTAACTTATAGAGTTAGAAGCAACTACTCCAATGGCGTTACCTGTCCGGGAGGATAAAATCTTAAAATTCTGCCTTTGAAATGTAGTGATCTTGAAGAATTTTGAATGTAATTTCAGAAATATAGTGGGGTCATTAGAGATACTCATCTTCTTTGGCGAAACAACTTCAAATTCATTCTCTGAATATAGCTCATCAAACAAATAGGCATAAAAGTTGGAACTGTAATTAATGCAATGACTACTATCGGATGCGATGGGTACTGTATAGAAAAACTCTTGGGTCAAGGTCTTAATGATATCGTCAAAATCGAATGTCTCATAGAATGAGAACATTTCATTACCTGGAATCTCCCAGAAAAGAATTTCCGACTTTTTCCCCAGTTGTCGCAAAATATTTTTTGCTCCAATATGCGACTCTCGCGCGATTATCTCCTCGATCCCATCAAAAATCACTGTCACATCAAAAGATTTGATCTCATCTAAAGTCTCGTTTGTTAACTTTCTTATATCAATTTGATTTTCAAAACCATAATTCTTAACCTCTTGTCTTAAGTAGTTGATATTTTCATTTGAATATTCTAAGACTGTGACATTATGACCAAGCTTGGCACTTTCAAAGGCATAGTACCCTTGATGACCGCAAACTATTAATACATTCAATTGGGAACGCAATTTCATAGCCGCCAGAGTCAGAAAACGTTCTAAAATAGTTTCGAAAACTAAGGCTTCCTTGCTCTTTTTACCGGACATGTTCGCCCAACGGCTTTGACGCTTACGGCAAAGGGTTTCATATGTGATTTCACGTGGCACAAAAGGCAGAATACCCTAATTTCCTCTAAGGATTTTGCCGCTCAAGCATATTTTTCTGCAAACAATAAGGGGCTTGTGATTTAACCTTTAAATACGTAATGAATTGCAGTAGTTTAGGTATTATGCCTAATGTGAAACCTCAAGCGAATAGTCACTCTAAGAATAAAAATATTTTTTTCACAATCTGTGCGCCTAATTATTTGCATAAAGTCTCAATATTGTATCAAAGTCTGATTCAAAATTGTCCTGATAGTTTTTTGTACGTTTTGTTAGTACAAGATTGTGAAGATAAAGAAATGAGAATGCTTTTCGAGAAAGAAATCTCAACACAGAAATTTGAGACACTACAGATTTTAGGTTTAAGCGAAGTTGATTGGAGCGATAATTTCAATCCTTATGCTGCGGCAAATAAGTATGACTTAACCGAGTTTTGTACGTCCGTAAAGCCTTCGTTTTTTTTGTATCTCTTTTCTCTGGGTCACCAGAGAGTTACTTATCTAGATCCCGATATCCAAGTATTCGGTAACTTACTTGATGTTATCGAAACAAGTTATCCCATCTCATTGACTCCTCATATTTTGAGCGATTACCCAATTGACATGAAGTTACCAAATGCTATTACAATCCTTAATGCAGGTACATTCAATCTTGGGTTTATCTCAGCCAACAGAGCCTCGATTGAATTTATGAGATGGTGGGAATTTAAGTTAAATACTGGTTGTTATATGCGCATCAGTAAAGGGTTTCACGTAGATCAAAAATGGATGGATTTAGCACCATCATTGATGGAAGTACAGATTATTAAGAATATAGGGTTCAATGTCGCCTATTGGAATTTGCATGAGCGTAAGTTAATCTCAAACCACAGAAAATACTTTGTTCGTAATAAATTCACCCAGGAACCTCTTTATTTTTTTCACTTTAGCGGTCTCACCGAAGGTCCAAATTTGAGTAAACACTCCACACGTACTTTGGTGCGGCGTAATGATTTAGTTTTGCAGCAGTTAATTGAAAACTATAAAACATTATGTAAAGAATCTTTTCCTAAAATTATCAATTGGACATTTAATGGACGAAATCTGGCGGAACCATCACCGGAAGCCTGGAGAGAACTTTGGCTGGAGGAAGACTTGAATGGGGTAATGGCGACCATACGTATCGGAAGATTCTCCAAATCAAAACCTAGACTTCTTTGTCAGCTCTGCCGTAAAGATGACCATAAGTTCTTAAATAGGTCGCAAAATTATCTAAACATGTGGATGAAGGGCAGTCTCATAACTAGAAGAATAAAAGGCACGCGTGCCAAACATTTAGATTTCGAGTTCAAGTAAAATGCTTGAGATTTAGTTAGTAAAACCTGAAGCTTGTGTTCTGATGACGTTGAGAAATGGTCTTGGCGGTTTAACGATTGTCGGATATTTGGGAGCCCCATCTGGAGTGGGGCAGAGTGCGCGTAATACGATTAACAGTCTTAGAGACAAGAATATTTCGATTAATACAATTAATATTCCAACTCCCATTGATCAACCTGATTTGCTTCAAATCTTTGGGGGAATTAACTCTTTTGATCCTGGTGAAGCGTCGCGTGTAGTCTGCTTTGTCAACGCTGATGTTTGGCTTCCACATATTATTGAATCGCAGATTTTGCCAAATAATATTGAGACTTTATGCGGGGTGTGGGCTTGGGAAATCGAACACTTTCCTGGGTATTTCTCGTCAACCGCTGATCATGTTGACCAAATATTTGCGGTTTCTAATTGGTCGGCTCGCCTCTTAAACTCACACTTAGGGAAAAATGTTACAAGTCTTATTTCACTAAATTTCCTTCAATTACTTTCTAATTTAGAAAATTCATTTCTGCCGAGAATGACCAAAGATTTCATTAAGTTCGTAAATCAATGCAACTTGGAAATCTTACCTAATAAGTATTTGTATTTTTCATTTGATTGCCATAGCGTCGTAAACCGTAAGAATCCATACGCAATTTTCAATATATGGAGAAGAGTTGCTGGCTATTTCCCAGAATATTCTCTTTTAGTTAAATACTCCAACGCAGACCATGAATTTGACACCCAACTGAAAAGCTTTGCCAAATCTCTTCCTAGAGTCTATTTGCTTTCAGGTATAATAAGTTACGAAAATCAACAAATGCTAATCCGGAATTCACAGTTAGTACTGACTTTGCACAGAGCCGAAGGACTGGGGCTACTTCCAATTGAGGCGGCATCACACGATGTTCCAGTTGTTTACACGAATTATGGTGGTTTTTGCGAGATTCTTCCATCAGGCCATTTTCCTGTTGAATGGGAATATACCGAAGTTGGTTTGGACTCCGTTCCTTACCCTTCAAACGCATTTTGGGCGGAACCTAATATTAATCATGCAGTTAGCCAAGTTTTACTAGCATTGGATCTAAAGAAATCTGGAGAATGGTTGAAGAATTCTCGAAATAGAATTAAGGAGTTCGGAGAAACCCTAATTCAATTGCGTGAAGAATCTATTCATAAACTAATTAATTGAACAGGAATTAAGATCAATAAAAGTTATCATGTTAATTGAACAATAAGATTAGATAAGTCTAACTACTTATTTGTGAAATAAGGTAATTCCATTATAGTGGCATTGGGTTCAATATCTAAAAGCTTAATCCTCATTAAATTCTTAGTATTCTGATTTTCAATCGGATTTTTTAAAATTGAATAGACTGCATCAAAATCTCTTACATTAAAGCGAAGTGCTAAAAACGAAAGTTTAAGTGCTGATTCAGATTGCTTGCTTTCAAGCAATGAGTTGGCGCTTCGAGCCATTAAACTTGAATCTAATGGGAATTTAGTACTAGCTGCTAGCAATTTCGCAGGGCTATTTTCTTTTAATGCAGAAGTTAAACTGACTTCTCGCATATAGTACGGCCCGACAAAAATTAAGCAAATAAATGCGGATGCAGTTAAGGCGATTTTAACTTCGAAAAGTGTTTTAACTAACTTCACATTGTATAAATCTTTGATATTTTCCTTTAATGAGTATCCACATATAGCTCCGGAAAGGATCCAACTCCAAGTTGAATGGGAGATGCTATCAACATTGATTTGATTTTGTAAGTTAAAGTTAATCCAAATTACTAATACAATTAAGAATTCAGGTTCGCGAGTTTTATAAAATTTTACTACTCCGGAAATTAGCGTCAAAATAACAATGGCTAAGTAAAAACTTACCAGGAAAATACCACCACTACTGAAAAGGTCTAAGAAAATATTGTGCGAAGAGTTTGACACTACATCTGGAATCCGGCGGGCTGCCGCCGTTACATCCCTAAATTGTCTATAATAATCTCCATACGAATTGAGACCCACCCCGGTCCAAAAGTGTTCTAGTCCCATTCTAAAACCAGCTCTCCAATAATCTCCTCTAAAGGTTATAGAATCTTGATAAAGCAGATTACGGAAGGGACCCTTTTGCAATATGCCAAAAATTGTTAAGACTCCGAGGCACAATGTAGTCGAGAAGGTAAATAACTTCAGGAGTAAGGCTTTTTTCTTGGTTAAAACTAGAAGTAGGAATGTCATGACTATTGAACTTAGAATCAAAATGAAGCCCTGCAAGGCTTGAGTCTTATATATTACGAATACCATCCAAAGAGCGTTAAAAGTCATGGCAGCGCGATGTGTAAAGCTCTTATTTGGTGTTGCTGAATAATAAATATTCAAAATAAATGTTATGCCTAGAAAGGACGAGAGATAATCGGGGTTCCCAAATGTGCCTGTGATCCATCCGAATTGATTGGTATCACGCAATTCAAAAACATTAAAAACCTGTAATGTGCTATAAATTAACTCGAATTCCACAACTATGAAAAGTGACTTCAGAATTTCCCTAATCCAATTTGAATCTGAATTTCTGCTTGCACTCAGGAAAAAGGTGGTAAGTGAGAGATAGTATAGAAGCCCTGTGTTCCTCCCCCAAACTCCATAAATCTGTTGGATTAGTGGGGCTGGTGCGAAAATAATCGGTATCAAAAGTGAAGATACAAACAAAATTATAACGATTCGTATTTTTAAAGATAATTTAGATTTACTTTTTGGAACAATAATGCAATGAATTGTAAGAATCATCATGGCAAAAATTGAAAGGGTGGTGAATTTACCTGTTGTAAATGTGTCTAATACCAACCCAGGTGTGACAATAATTGAGATGACCAAAACCGCCCACAAGGGTAACTTCCTTTGGAGCTTAATAAGGCCTGTGCTGGCTGGATTCATATGTTAATTATATGTTTTTTGCTGGTCATGCATGTATGATTGAACGGTGTCAACAAATATCTACGATTCAAATGTACGTAATCAAGGCCTAATAAACAAAATTCTAGAGATATTGAACAACAGAGAAATTATCTATGCCCTGGTAACCAACGATTTTAGGTCAAAGTACAAGCGCTCTTCATTGGGCATTTTCTGGAGTCTGATCAATCCTCTTGTAACAAGCTTGATTCTGTGGATAGTGTTTGAAAATGTTTTCAAACCTCATTTTGAAGGTAGCATTCAATTTGCGCCTTATCTATTAGCTGGGGTGCTCTTAATATCTCTATTCACTAGTATCGTGAATAACTCAGCAGCTTCTATTTCCACTCATGGGAATCTAATCCGTAGAATATTTCTCTCTCCGAGTGTATATGCATTTTCTTCTGGAATAAGTAGTTTAGTAAATTTCTTGATCGGATTAATTCCTCTTGTATTTATTTCTATTTTGAGCGGTTGCCAAATGGGTTTTAGATTTTTTTTGTTGCCATTTTTTGTAGTGTCATTTTTCACATTTTGCTATGGGCTCAGTCTAGCTTTGGGCATAGTTTATGTACGATTTGATGATGCGCGGTACCTTTTTTCTTTATTCCTCACTTTGAATTCTTATATGATTCCAATCTTTTACCCTGTTTCAATACTTTCAAAACAACTACAAACAGTCGTATACTTAAATCCGATGACTTCTTTTCTTGATATTTTTCGTTTCATCATTTTGGGCACAAATACTCCCGGAATTTATTGTTGGTTGTATGCAGTTATTATCTCGGTACTCTCCTTCCTAATCGGAAGTTTTGTTTTAAATAGGTATTGGCGAATGGCGGCGATGTCGCTATGAGAAAATCAGTCATTGAGCTTTCAAAAGTAGATTTAAACTATGACGTTTATTCAACGACCTTAAGAACCATCAAAGACTATGTCCTCTTCAACTTTAGGAATAAGACTTCCAAGTCGACTGTTCACGCCTTGATGGATATATCATTCACTGTTTCTGAAGGTGATGTTTTTGTAATCCTTGGAAAGAATGGTGCTGGAAAAAGTAGTATTCTCCGCTTAATCGCGCAATTACTATCACCATCTAATGGTCGTATAATAACAAGAGGTCAAGTGATTCCCTTAATGCAGTTAGGGGTCGGTTTTGAACCTGAACTCACTGGGCGTGAAAATATCATGTTACTCAGCCTGCTCCTTGGCAGAAAAAAGTCAGAAGTGTTACCTTCGATTCAGAAAATTATAGAATGGGCAGAGATCTCCGAAGCTGCTGATAGACCACTACGCACTTATTCGTCTGGCATGATTGCCCGACTAGCATTTGCAGTATCAACTGCACATGATTCGAATATCCTTCTTATAGACGAAACAATCGCCGTAGGAGATGTTAACTTTCAAAAAAAATGTATAGCAAGAATAGAAGAATTGGTCTTAAAAGGGACGGCGGTTTGTCTCGTCACACACGATCCAGCACTAGCTCTGCAAATAGCAAATAGAGGAATGGTTCTTGAAAGAGGTAAATGTCTCCATCAAGGCCCGATCGCCGATGTAGTGAATGTTTACTTAAATGCCTAAAGTTCTACACATTATCGCAAGAGTAAATAGGGGGGGCACGGCCAACTTTTTGGGTCTGCTCCTGCCAAGTCTCAATGATTCAGGATGGAACACAATTTTATTAACAGGAAATGTGCAAGGTTATGAAACTGAAGATTCTACAGTTGAAAATTTGGTAATTCATAGGTGTCTAAATCTCTATCGAAAAGTTTCGTTTCTGAAAGATATCAGGGCTCGACAAGAGATAAAGCAATATATCAAGGATTTTAACCCGGATCTAGTTCAATCACATACTTTCAAAGCTGGACTTTTGCTTAGAACAATTAGAGTTAAGATGCCAATTATTCATACTTTTCATGGTCATATTTTTGATGACCCAGAATTCTCGAAAGTCACTCGCCGGCTTTCGATTCTTATAGAGAGAATATTGGCGCACAGAACAACAGCGTTTGTTTCGACAGGCGTCGCTATAAAAGAGGACTTAATTTCAAGAAGGATTGGTAAGCCCAGTCAACATTACGCGATCCAGCCGCCGATTCTTAAAATAGAGCGCATCCCAAAACCTAGAGCATTCGCGAATTTATCTTTAGAGATTACTCATCAACCAGTGGTGGTTTGGGCGGCACGTGTTGAAAAAATCAAAAATCCTGAAGGATTCGCGCATTTGGCAAGAGAGAATCCAGATTTTCAATTTTTAATGTTCGGAGAAGGAAGTTTGGTGAATGAGATAGAGAAACTCAAGTTAAATAACTTAAAGCTTATGGGGTGGCATGCAAGATCAGATGTCTTCTCTATTGCAGATTTTTTTGTTTCTACAAGTTTTGGTGAAGGATTATCTAATTCATTGGGTGAAGCTGCGGCTTTTGGACTTCATATTTTAGCGACTGACGTTGGCGGTAATCGAGAAATATTGAGTGAGTATAGATCTAAAGTCTTATCAGGGACGTCTCACAGTGACTTGCAAGAGGGATTTTTGAAATTACAAGCTCTAAAAATGAAAAATATTGATTTTTCGCATGCACAAAAGGTTTCACTAGATCAGTTTCTATCTCGTCATATTGAGATTTACCGTGAATTATTGATTGATTCCTGAGTCGTTATTCACGCGATTGGCCTTTTGCTTGAAAAATTTTTGGTTGAATTGCCGGTTATTAAGCCTTTCTACTCTAGCTTCTAGTTTTCCCAAATCCACTTAACCTGCAGAACCTGAGGGACCTGACTTACGCTGAAAACGCGGTGCTGGCGCGCCTGGTGTTTGACTCCCACCAACTTTTGGTCCAGATGATGCCCCGTTACCAGGTAGCGAACTATTCTTGTTTTTCTTCTTTTCTAGGGCTTCTAA
>Ga0214919_10009843_pt1 | contig 12240 bp, 8 predicted proteins | sample LL1503_MetaG_FD_177994 | JGI IMG/M metagenome (GOLD analysis project Ga0214919, IMG submission 177994) | Freshwater microbial communities from Lake Lanier, Atlanta, Georgia, United States - LL-1503 | ecosystem: Environmental > Aquatic > Freshwater > Lake | place: USA: Georgia | collected 2015-03-15
CAGTTGAGATCGCGAAGCGTTGTAATTTCGAATTTAATTTAGGTAAAAATTATTTACCTGATTTTCCCACACCTAACCAAGAAAAACTTGAAGACTTTTTAATTTCAGAATCTAAAAAAGGATTAGAGGTTCGCTTACAAGAACTCTTTCCCGACGAAGCTAAAAGAGATGAAGTAAGACGAGATTATGAGGCGCGTATTCTTTTTGAAACGTCCATCATTAATCAAATGGGTTTTGCGGGTTACTTCTTAATCGTCGCAGACTTTATTAATTGGGCTAAAAATAATGAGGTGCCTGTAGGACCTGGTCGAGGATCCGGTGCAGGTTCACTCGTTGCTTTCAGTTTAGGTATCACCGATCTTGATCCTATTCGTTATCAACTTCTCTTTGAGCGTTTCTTAAATCCTGATCGCGTCTCGATGCCGGACTTTGATATCGACTTTTGCCAAGAAGGACGAGATCGTGTCATTGATTACGTCAAACAAAAATATGGTGCTGGTTCCGTTTCACAAATTGTGACCTTCGGTACAATGGCCGCTCGCGCTGTGATTCGGGATGTGGGGCGCGTGCTTGATCTCCCATTTAATTTTGTTGATGGCATTGCAAAATTGATTCCAATGGAATTAGGTATTACCTTAGAAGATGCCCTAGAAAAAGAACCACAACTCCAAGATCGTTATAACAAAGAAGAAGAAGTCAAAGAATTGATTGATCTTGCATTAAGGTTAGAAGGTGTAGTTCGAAATGTCGGCATGCATGCAGGGGGTGTCTTAATTGCTCCCGGAAAAATTTCAAACTTCACACCGATTTATTGTCAGGCGAATGGCGATAGTTTGGTGAGTCAATTTGATAAGGATGATATTGAAGCGCTAGGTTTAGTGAAGTTCGACTTTTTAGGTCTTCGCACACTCACCATTTTGGCAATGGCATTAAAGAACGCGAATATTTTACGCGAAGCAGAGAATTTACCGCCACTCGATTTAAATCATTTACCACTCGATGACAAAACGGTGTTTCAACTTCTAAAGAGTGCAAATACAACAGCCGTCTTCCAGCTTGAATCTCGTGGTATGAAGGACATGTTAAAACAAGCGAAGCCGGATTGCTTTGAAGATATTGTGGCACTCGTGGCTTTATATCGTCCAGGCCCTATGGATTTGATTCCAGATTTTTGTAAACGTAAGCATGGGCAACAACGCATTATGTATCCGCATCCATCAACTGAATCGATCTTAAAAGAAACTTACGGTATTGCGGTTTACCAAGAGCAGGTGATGCAGATCGCACAAACGGTCGCAGGCTATTCATTGGGAGCTGCTGATTTACTTCGTCGCGCGATGGGTAAAAAGAAACAAGAAGAAATGGATGCACAACGCGAAGGTTTTATTGCGGGCTCTTTAAAAAATGGACTCAATGAAAGACAAGCACGCGAACTTTTTGATTTGCTCGAAAAATTTGCAGGCTATGGTTTTAATAAATCACATGCCGCAGCTTATGCCATGGTGGCTTACCAAACGGCTTACTTAAAAACACATTATCCTGCAGCCTTCTTAGCAGCGTCCATGTCGGCAGATATGAATAACACAGACAACATTCAAATCTTCTTTGAGGATTGCAAACCGAATAGTGTGGAATTATTACCACCCGATATCAATCACAGTGGGTTTGAATTTATTCCGACCAACACGACACAAATCCTCTATGGATTAGGTGCGATCAAAGGCACAGGTTTGGCTGCGATAGAACTTATTTTAGAGTCGCGTGAAACGAAAGGTCCCTTTAAAAATCTTTTTGATTTTTGTGCCCGACTTGATTTAAGAAAAGTGAATCGACGTGTCGTGGAATCCCTTATTCGTGGTGGTGCATTTGATATGTTAGAGCCTAATCGCGCATCACTTTTAGCAAGTGTGAATTTAGCGATCACGGCAGCCGAACAAGGCAAGGCTAACATCGCACAAAATAGTTTATTTGGGGAAGAGCAAACACAAAAAGTGGAGATGGTAAAAATGGAGGTATGGACGCCCCAACAAAAACTGCAGGAAGAAAAAGCAGCATTAGGTTTTTATTTTAGCGGTCATCCATTTACCTTCTTTGAAAAACGTGTGCGGCCATTTATCAAAACACAGATCAAAGAATTAAAACCGCAAGAACAACCTTACCTAATCGCAGGTGTCATTGTTGCGATTCGTATTCGTATGACAGCACGTGGCAAAATGGCCATCGTGACATTAGACGATGCGATTTCTCGTGTGGATGTCGTCGTCGGTAATGAATTACTGACACAATCACAAAGACTCGTCCAAGAAGATCAGCTTCTTATTGTTGAAGGACGAGTGAGTCACGATGACTTCACGGGAGGCATTCGTGTCACTGCCCGTAAATTGTTTGATTTAGCGACCGCTCGCAATCAATTTGCGCACCACTTAAAGATTTCATGTAACGGACAATCGGATGCGCAGAAATTAAGAGATATCCTTAAACCTTATTGTGGCGCATCCCAAAACAACCTCAAGCGTTGCCGCGTTAAAATTGATTACCATAATGAAAAAGGCCATGTAGAACTTCTACTAGGCCAAGATTGGCAAGTCGATTTACATGACGAGCTATTAGATGGTTTGACCCAATGGTTGAGCGAAGAAAACGTAAAAATCCTTTATAATTGATCTCCCGATTTTATAAGTTTCATATTAATGAAAATTAGTTATCTAGATTTTGAAAAGCCGATCTCAGAACTTGAGGCCCAGACCGAGAAGTTGAAAGAGACGCATGACAAGAACAAGAATCTTGATATTTCAAAAGAACTGAGCCAACTAGAAGGCAAGACTGAAAAGCTTCTTCATGAGATCTACGGCAATCTCAATGCCTGGCAAATTTCCCAGGTCTCGCGTCACCCGCAAAGACCCTATACCCTTGATTATATTGAGAAACTTTTCACAGATTTCGAAGAGTTGCATGGCGATCGTGCCTTTGCTGATGATCCAGCGATTGTAGGCGGTTTAGCTTCTTTTGAAGGTATCCCTGTCATGGTCATAGGACATCAAAAGGGCCGGGATGTGAAAGAAAGACAACACCGTAACTTTGGTATGCCAAAGCCTGAAGGTTACAGAAAAGCTTTGCGTCTTTATAAATTAGCTGAAAAATTCAATGTGCCTGTTGTGACTTTGATTGATACCCCAGGCGCTTATCCTGGTATCAATGCAGAAGAACGTGGTCAATCAGAAGCCATTGCGCGTAACTTATATGTCATGTCGGAACTTAAAGTACCTATCATTGGTGTTGTGATTGGCGAAGGTGGCTCAGGTGGGGCATTAGCTTTAGGTGTGGTGGATCATCTCATCATGCTTCAATTTGCGACTTATTCTGTGATTTCCCCTGAAGGTTGCGCATCGATTCTATGGAAGAGTGCCGATAAGGCATCGACTGCAGCTGAGTTATTAGGTATTACAGCCACCCGCTTAAAAGAATTAGGGTTAGTCGATACGATTTTGCCAGAACCCCTAGGTGGTGCGCATCGCAATCCGAATGCGCTTATGGAAACTGTTAGAAAATCCTTAAAAGACCAGCTCACCAAACTCCAAAAGAAATCTCTCAAACAACTTCTCGATTCTAGATACGAACGTCTACTTAGCTATGGCAAGTTCAAAGAAACCGCTAAGTAATAAAGTTAAAGCCTCCGCCTCAAAAAAAACTAAACAGCTATTACTTCTGAATGAAGTAGATAAGGCTTTTGTTTCATTAAATCAATCACATAAGAAAATAAAGTCGATGACGGTTGCTTTGAGTGGCGGTGTCGATTCAGTCGTTCTTTTACACCTCTTACATTCACTCCAAAAGAAACATCGTTTCAGCTTAAATGCGATTCATGTGCATCATGGGTTAAGTAAAAATGCAGATAAGTGGGTCAAGTTTTGTGAGAAGTTATGTCGAGATTTATCAGTTCCTTTAGATGTTAATTACGTTAAATTACCGCAAAAAAAGTCACTTGGTATTGAGGCTGAGGCAAGACAACTTCGCTACGAAAAACTACTCCAATCTAAATCCGATTTAATCGTTTTAGCCCATCATGCAGATGACCAAGCCGAGACATTTTTATTGCAACTCATTCGTGGGGCAGGGGTGAAAGGTTTGTCATCCATGGCGCATTTTGATGACGCTCGGAAGCTCTGGAGACCACTCTTAAATACTTCAAGATCTGATATTGAAAACTATACCAAACAACACAAATTAAAGTGGATTGAGGACGAAAGTAACCAGAATATCGACTTTGATCGAAACTTCATTAGATCAAAAGTTTTACCTATATTAAAGAATAGGTTTAATCATATTATTAAAGTCATTTCTAGATCTTCTTCACATTTAGCAGAAGCTCAGAATTTACTTGATGACTTAGCAAAATTAGATTTAAAAAGTTATTTAAAATCAATTAAATATAAACATATACTTCAAGTAAAGTATTTAAATAAATTATCGTTAATTAGAGCTAAAAATGTTTTACGTTATTGGCTTGAAATGAATGATCAATTGATGCCATCCAAAGATCTTTTGGATGAGTTATTAAAGCAAGTTTTGCATGCCAAAAAAGATGCAGCATTGAAAATTGAGCTCTCAAAAGATCATGAAATTCGTCGCTATAAAGATGAGATTTATTTGGTTAAAAAAAATCAACAAACGAATAAAAATTATGAAATTGTTTGGAATGGTGAGGCAGAAATTTTACTACCTAATGGCACTAAATTAAAATTTAAAAAAGTCAAAGGCAGGGGTATTTCTTTCGAAAAAATGAAGAACAAAAAGCTCATGATTTCGAATCGAAAAGGTGGCGAATTTTTTAAGCCAGATTCAAAAAGACCCACTAAAAAGATTAAGCAGATTTTACAGGAGTCAGATTTACCTCCTTGGGAGAGGCAATCATTTCCCCTAATTTTTATCAGCGAAAAATTGGCTTCTGTTCCAAATTTAGGTGTTGATATTAAGTTCCAAACCAAGCTTAAAGAAGTTGGTTTAGAGATAATCTTGCAAGACCCACAGTAACGTTTTTTTTGAGACATATATGGCTAATGGCTTGTATTTAAGCTATGTATTAACTTATTGATTTATATAAAACTTTATTCGTTAATAGTGGGGGGCTTTCTTCGGGAAATTTTCCTAAGTATTTCAGGGTCTTGGGTATTGAAATTTATAAGAACTTTCATTAAAGTCACCTCAACTTTAAATCTTATGGATATGCATCTGATGAAATTAAAATTATTTACAATCGCTGCTTTAGCTTTTGTTGGTTCTGCATCGCTCGGTGCCGCTGAAAAATTTACGACGAGCACTGTCAATGTTTATAGCGCAACACCCCTTCCTTCGATTGGTCTTCCGTTGGATATAGTGCCTGCAAATATTCAAGTCATACAAACTAATCAGTTAAAGAATCAAGCAGGTGTTACTTTAGCTGATTATATGAGTAACAATTTACAATCTGTAAATATTTCTCAAACACAGGGCAATCCGTTTCAACCTGATATTTCTTTTCGTGGATTTACTGCATCACCATTGCTTGGCCAACCTCAAGGCATGTCAGTTTATGTTGATGGGGTCAGGGTAAATGAGCCATTTGGAGATGTTGTAAATTGGGACTTAATTCCCAGCTTTGCTATCCAAGGGATGCAGGTTGTGCCTGGCTCAAATCCAGTTTATGGCTTAAATACATTGGGGGGTGCTATTGCTGTTCAAACAAAAGATGGGCGAAGCAGCCCAGGTGTTGGAATTGAAATGGAAGCTGGTTCGTGGGGAAGAAAAAGAGTTTCTGCAGAATATGGTGGTGTCAGTGCTACCCAGAATGGTTCTTTTGATTATTTTGTTGGCGGGCAGCATACCAGTGAAGATGGCTGGAGAAAATATTCACCTTCGTATGTGAATCAAACTTTTGCCAAAATTGGCTGGCAAAATACTGCTTCCAAGATAAGTTTAAGTTACATTGGCGCTAATAATAATATGACAGGTAATGGACTCACTCCTGTCGCATTGTTAAGTGGTGACCGTGATCAAATTCATACAAGACCAGATATCACCGATAATTTTTTACGTAGCTTTACTTTAAACGCATCGAACTGGGTAAGTGACAAGGTGATGCTATCAGCCAATGTATATCATCGTTTGTCTCATAGAAAAACTGTAAATGGCGATTTAAATGATGAATTCAATGACGGAGATGCATTTGAGGATGGGCATGCTAATGACGCTACTGACATATGTCAAGATGAATTAGACCAAGATACTTGTGCGCCAGCGTCGATGAACAGAAGCAAAATTAGACAAAGGATCACCGGGTTTACTCTTCAATCAGCATTCAATCAAGATCTATTTAATAAGCCTAATCAACTAATCGCAGGTTTGGGTTATGAAAATTCAAAGATTAAATTTAATTCAACGGAGCAAAAAAGTAATGTAGATGGCCTATCTTTTGGAAACATTGAAACTAATGGGAATGCATTATTTTTTGATAATGGTTTGCCTATTAATCTGTCATCTTCAATCCAAGATACCGTAAAACTGACAGGCAAGACTGATACGTTCAGTATTTTTGCTACTGACACACTTTCATTGAGCGATAAATGGCATGTTACAGCAGCAGCAAGATACAACCATACGAAAGTAAATAATCTTGATACGCTTAATGCCGTTGGAGCTGCAAATTCTCTTACGGGTACTCATATTTTCAATAGAGTCAATCCTTCAATAGGTTTAGTCAATAAACCTTTTGAAAATTTAAGTCTTTTCGCAAATTACAGTGAATCCAGCAGGGCTCCAACTTCAATCGAGTTAGGTTGCGCAAATAAAGATCAGCCGTGCTTACTGCCTAATGCGATGGCAGGAGACCCAGCCTTAAATCAAGTTGTATCTAAAACCTATGATTTTGGCCTTAGGGGTAAAATTAATGAAAATACTAAATGGAACACTTCATTTTATCAAACACGCAATGAAGATGACATTCAATTTATTCGTGCTGGAGCAACTTCTCGTGGCTTTTTTGATAATGTCGGGCAAACTAAAAGAACCGGCTTGGATTTAGGTTTAAATTCGCAATATGAGAAATTGGGACTCAATCTTAATTACTCTTATATTAAAGCTGAATATGACTCTACATTTGAACTTACTAACGCGGCGCATAGAGAAAGCACCACTTCAACAACTAACTACATAGTGAGACCTGGAGATAAAATGCCTGGTATCTCTCCTCATCAACTTAAGATGAGATTATCTTACGAAATATTACCTCAGTGGAATGTTGGGTTAAATACTGTAAGTTATTCAAGTCAGTATGTTCATGGCAATGAAAATAATGACCATACCCCAGGATGCAATGGTACTGGCTCATCTTGCAGAACAGGACAACCAAAAGTTGCTGGTTACACTGTAGTTAATTTAGATACGCAATACAAGTTTGATGGCGGGTTTAAGTTATTCGCTAAAGCTATCAATATTTTTGATAAAGATTACGATATCGCAGGTCGTTTAGGTGAAACACAATTCAAGACTACTGGCTGGCAAGGCTTAAGCGAGCAAAGAGTGGGAATGGTTGTTCCTGGGGCTCCAAGAGCGCTATGGATAGGTGTTCGTTATGACTTTGGCGGTAATGAAGATAAAAAAGAGTAACTTAAATCATCTTTAATAATAAAAAAAGGGAGCTCTAAGCTCCCTTTTTTATTTCCATATTTTTATTTTTGTGTGAGTTTTATAAAAGAATAAAAGGTGCCAAGTATGGGTATCCCAAAATTCGTAAGAATGAATTCCTTTGTTGGCTGACCATTTCTCACGGACAGATCATAAAGCTTTGTTAAGAGTAGCATCCAAGACAAAATTAACATAAATAGAACCAAGATAAATAGATAGGTGAAGTTATCGCTATAAATGTGAATGATATAAAAAACAAACGATGTGGCAATCACACCATTCCATAATACGAATAGATTGGTCGCCTGGTTTATTTCATCATCAATGCTGATCACAACTTCTTTTTTAGAAAAAGATGTTTTTGGTTTAGTTTCCAAATTCGAGCCACAGTGATCGCAAAACTTAGCAAAATCTCTTTTAATCTGATGGCCACATTGATAACAAATCATAACTTCATGCTGTCGATAAATGAATAAGGCCTCATCTTAAATACCTCTTCCCAAACCTATATAAGAATTCATCCTAAAATTATTTAGGAAGTTTTCCTGATATGCTTTTAAAAAATGTCAGTCACAATAGAAACCATAGAATTTAAGGATTAAAGTTTGAGCTTAAGACTCCGTCTTATTTTAATTATTAATGCAGTTTTACTTCTTATTCTAGTAGTAGGAGGTGTGTTAGCTATTGATACCGCCAAGAAAAATGTACGAGCTGAGGTTGCTTCCTCTGAAAAGTTGGCACTCTATTTATTTGATATTGGCGTTTTAAAAAACCCCAAGTACTACTCGATCGAGAGTGAGTATAAGCCGCTTAATCTTCAGAGCTTAGTGCACATGCGTCACTTAAAAATTGAGTTCTTTAATTTGGAAGGTAAATTAGTCGATAGTAACGACTCTGAGACGCATACAAAGGCGATCGATCAAGCGCCTAATTGGTTCGTGAGCTTTATGGGATTATTTTCAGAGCCATGGGAATCTAAAAGACTGCCTGTTGAGATTCTAGGTCAACCCAAGGGCGTAATTGTCATCACACCTGACCCTAGTTATGAGTTTGGTGAGATATGGAATCAATTCACAGGGATTTTTTATCTCGCCGGCGCTTTTTTTATTTTGACGAACATCTTGGTAGTGTGGATTGTGTTTCGAGCGTTAAGTCCCGTGGAGTTTATTTTGAAAGCCTTAACCGAATTAGAATCTGGTAATTTAAAGGTCAAGATGCCCCATCTAAAAACATCTGAACTCGCAAGTATCAGTCAAAAGTTTAATCACATGGTGAAGACATTAAGAACTAGCATCGAACAAAATCATCAGCTCTCACAAAAATTAATTCGTATTCAAGAAGAAGAAAGAAAAAGTTTGGCTCGAGATCTTCATGATGAGTTCGGACAATCACTCACTGCAATTCACGCGGATGCTGCTGTTTTAAAGGCTTTAGCTAATAAAGAATATCCAAAGATTAAACCTTCAGTCAACGCCATTTCAGACCTCTCAAAACACCTCATGAATCTTGTGGGCGGTATGCTTAACGCTTTGAAATTAGGCGTCCTACAAGAATTAGGATTGGAAGAAGGACTCAAAGATTTATTAAATACATGGCAATCAAGACACCCAAAAATTAATCTTTATTATCAAGTTAATTTGAAAGCATTAGCTAAGATCAATGAAACCGTCTCAATTACAAGTTACCGGATTATTCAGGAGTGTTTAACGAATATTTCAAGACACGCGAAAGCCAAAAATGTTGAGATTAATATTAATTACTATAAAAAAAATATATCGAGCACTTTTATCGATATCGAAGTCATTGATGATGGGGTGGGTTTTAGTAAATCACATCGAGATGGATTTGGTTTGTCAGGTATGCGTGAACGTATCAATGAAATCAACGGAAAAATTAATATCATGAGTGAGCTTAATCAAGGTGTTAAATTAAAAATTCAATTACCACTTTTAAAAAAGAAAAAATAAATGGCAAAAAAAACAACCATCGTATTGGTCGATGATCACGCTGTGGTAAGAGCAGGGGTGAGACGCCTTCTTGAACAAGAGCCTTTATTTGAAGTGATAGGGGAAGCTGAGAGTGGAGAAAAAGCTTACCAGATCTTCGGTGAATTAAAGCCTGATGTCATGGTGATGGATCTCTCTATGCCCGGCATGGGAGGTTTAGAGGCCATTCGTCGTATTTTAATGCGCTATGAAAAGGCTAAAATTTTAGTCTTATCTATGCACGAGGATTTATCATTTGCGAACCAAGCTTTAAAGTTAGGAGCAAAGGGCTACCTTATCAAAAATACGTTAGCGGATGACTTAGTGAAATCAATTGAAACAGTTTCTAATGGTGAGGTTTTCCTAAGTGCTGAAATTGCGAAAAAAATGGCCATGCAATCGATTTCAGGGGATAAGGATCCTATCCACGAATTATCAGCACGCGAGTTTGAAATCTTTCGATTATTAGCTGAGGGTTTAGATATCGATGGGATCGCTTCAACCCTTAATATCAGCTCTAAAACGGTTTCTAACTATCAGACCATGATTAAGCAGAAGCTTGATATCAATTCCCCGGTGGAATTGATTCGCTATGCCATCAAGACTGGTGTCATTAAAAATTAGGATTTTTCGGGAAGAATTCTCAAACGTTTTTGGGAGTTAATATCACGCACGATTTAGAGCTAGTTGTTAAAGTGATTTCGTCTTAATACTTTTTTATAAAAGCTTAAAACAAGACATACTCAACTCCAAGAGTGAAGGGTTTTTTTAAAGGGATTCATTTTTGAATCCCTTTTTTTTGTCTTAAGAAGTCAAAAGAAGCACCTCCCTCATGATATGATTTTAAGTATGCATATTGGTACTCCATTATCCCCAAACGCCACACGGGTCATGCTTCTTGGAAGCGGTGAACTCGGTAAAGAAGTCATCATCACCTTACAGCGTTTAGGTGTGGAAGTCATTGCGGTGGATCGATATAAAGATGCACCAGGCCATCAGGTCGCACATAGATCCTATGTCATTGATATGACGAATAGTGAAGCACTTCTTAATCTTGTCAAATCAGAAAAGCCACATTATATCGTCCCCGAAATTGAAGCCATTAATACTGATGTATTAGCCCACATTGAAAAAAGTGGGGACGCGATTGTGATTCCTACTGTTAAAGCAGTTCAACTCACAATGAATCGCGAAGGCATTCGTGATCTAGCTGCTAACCAATTAAAACTACCCACTTCCCCCTTTGCGTTTGCTCAAAGTTTAGAAGAATTACAACAAGCGATTGATGGCGGTATTGGTTATCCATGTTTTGTAAAACCAACCATGTCATCTTCCGGTAAAGGTCAATCACGCATTACTGAAGCATCGAAAGTCAAAGACGCATGGGATTATGCAGCCTCCGCTGGACGTGTGAATAAAGGTGTCGTGATTGTCGAAGGTCAAATTGATTTTGATTATGAAATTACTTTACTAACCGTCAGAGCCAAAAATGATAAGGGTGACATCGAAACTTTCTTTTGTGAGCCCATAGGTCACAAGCAAGAGCACGGTGATTATGTCGAGAGTTGGCAACCGCAACCCATGCATGAAGTAGCATTAAAAAAAGCTAAAGACATTGCTAAAAAAATTACAGATGCGTTAGGTGGCTTAGGTTTATTTGGTGTGGAGCTCTTTGTAAAAAATGATGAAGTGTGGTTTTCAGAAGTGAGTCCACGCCCTCATGATACGGGTATGGTGACCATGGCCAGCCAACGACAAAATGAATTTGAATTACACGCACGTGCGATTTTAGGGTTACCTGTAAATACAAGTTTATTGCGACCTTCTGCGAGCGCTGTCATTTATGGTAATCAAGATGCAGATGCGATTCGCTTTGAAAACATCGATAAAGCCTTAACCGTTCCAGAATCTGATTTAAGACTCTTTGGCAAACCCACTTCATTTAAACGTCGTCGTATGGGTGTGGCTTTAGCATCTGCGGACAATGTGAGCGAGGCAAGAGCGCGAGCCCAAAAAGTTTCATCCCTCGTTAAAACATCCGTTTAATTTTTAATGTCTCAACCTTCAGCGTCAACCCCTCAATCTCTTTTCGATCTTTTAGGTGGCGAGCCTGAAGCTAAAAACCAAATTCGTCAAATCGTCGAAGCTTTTTATGATGTGATGGATAGTGACAAAAAAGCTAAAACGATTCGTCTCATGCATCCTGCAGATTTAACATCTTCACGTGAAAAACTCTTTATGTTCTTAACAGGCTGGACAGGTGGGCCGCAGCTCTATATTGAGCGCTACGGACATCCATTCTTAAGACGTCGTCATCTGCCATTTAAAATAGGTGAAGAGGAGCGTGATCAGTGGATTTATTGTATGACGAAGGGCATGCTTAATTTAAAGATGGAAGAGGAAAAAATAAAAGCGCTTTTGAATGCGCTTTATCCCATCGCTGACTTCATGCGAAATCAGTAATTATTTTAAACGCGTGCTTTACGTTTTGGTGCTTCTGATTTTGAATCGGATGCTCTAAACGTTCTGATACTTGATGGTTTTTTAGCAAATGTTCTTGGAGCTGATTCACCTTTAGGAGCCGGCTTACGATCAC
>Ga0214919_10009844_pt1 | contig 12240 bp, 12 predicted proteins | sample LL1503_MetaG_FD_177994 | JGI IMG/M metagenome (GOLD analysis project Ga0214919, IMG submission 177994) | Freshwater microbial communities from Lake Lanier, Atlanta, Georgia, United States - LL-1503 | ecosystem: Environmental > Aquatic > Freshwater > Lake | place: USA: Georgia | collected...
GTGTTGCCGCTGACCGAAAACTGACCCACTTAAGGGGTATGTGCTGATCCAAAACTGACCCAGGTGTTTTACTGGCTCTGCCTAATTTTTAGGCAGGAGCATTAAAGGTGATCACCATGGAACTTTTAGGAAAAATCAAACGTCTGTACTTCCGCGACAAGAAGTCGCTGCACGAGATTGCAAAGTACACGGGCTTATCGCGAAACACGATCCGCAAGTGGGTTCGAGAACCCAAGGCTGAGGAGGCATTGAAGTACGTGCGCCAGGACATGCCAGCCAAGCTGGCACCCTACCAAGCTGAAATCGAGCAGGCACTCAAGGCTGACTCTCACCGTATCAAGCAAAACCGCCGCACCGCCAGGGCCCTGCTGACCCAAATCCAGGCGCGGGGCTACACCGGCGGCTACAGCCAGCTCACTGCCTTCATACGCCAGTGGCGCGGCAAAGAGGGCAAGGCGCTCAAGGCGTTTGTGCCGTTGCGCTTTGAATTGGGCGAGGCGTTCCAGTTTGACTGGAGCGAAGAGGGCATGGTGGTGGGCGGCATTTACTACAAGATGCAGGTGGCACACCTCAAGCTGTGCGCCAGCCGGGCCTTCTGGCTGGTGGCCTACCCAAGCCAGGGCCATGAAATGCTATTTGACGCGCACACCCGCTCGTTTACGGCACTGGGCGGAATACCCCGGCGCGGCATCTTTGACAACATGAAGACGGCGGTGGACAAGGTCAAGAAAGGCAAGGGTCGCATCGTCAACGCCCGCTTTAACGCCATGTGCGCGCACTACCTGTTTGACAGCGACTTCTGTAACGTGGCCTCGGGCTGGGAGAAAGGCGTGGTGGAGAAGAATGTGCAGGACAGCCGACGGCGCATCTGGCTTGACGCGCAGAAGATCCAGTGGGGCTCGTTTGCGCAGTTAAACGCCTGGCTGGGCGAGCGCTGCCGCGCCTTGTGGGCAGAGCTGCGCCACCCGGAGTTCAAACAGTTCAGCGTTCTGGAAATGCTTGAGCAAGAGCGCACACAGATGATGCCCATGCCCACCGCGTTTGACGGCTATGTGGAAAAACCAGCCCGCGTGAGCAGCACCTGCTTGGTCTCGGTGGCGCGCAACCGCTACTCCGTGCCCTGTGAGTTCGTTGGTCAGCGGGTTAGCACGCGGCTGTATCCGAGTCGGGTCGAGGTAGCCATCGATGGCGCCATCGTGGCAAGCCATGAACGCCTGTCTGATGAGGGGCACGTCAATTACGACTGGCAGCATTACATTGAACTGGTGCAGCGTAAGCCCGGTGCTCTGCGAAACGGTGCGCCGTTTGCAGACATACCAGTGCCGCTGCAGCGCCTGCGCCAAGGCTTGCTGCGTAGGGAGGGTGGCGACCGGGTGATGGCGCAGGTGCTCTCTTGCGTGCCCACTGCCGGACTGGAGGCGGTGCTGGTGGCCGTGGAGTTGGTGGTGGAGTCCGGGGCACTGAGTGCCGAGCATGTTCTGAACGTGCTGGCTCGGCTGAGCGCAAAGCCCTGCCCAGACTGCGTAGAGACGCCTCTGGAGTTGTCCGAGGCGCCGCTGGCCAATACCAGCCGCTACGACAGTCTGCGCGTGCAAACGGAGCTTGACCATGCAGCATGACATTCCCAAGGAACTCAAAGAGCTGCGGCTCAACGGCATGGCAGGCGCTTGGGCTGATTTGGTGGCGCTGGGTGATGCCGCCGTGGCATCTAGCAAATGGCTGATCGAGCACCTTCTGCAAGCCGAGCACACCGACCGTGCGATGCGCTCGATAAGCCACCAGATGAAGGCTGCGCGTTTCCCGATTCACCGCGACCTTGCAGGCTTTGACTTCAGTCTGTCCAAGGTGGATGCGGGATTGATCAAACAGTTGGCCAAACTGGACTTCACCGATACGGCACAGAATGTGGTGCTCATTGGCGGGCCTGGCACGGGTAAGACGCACCTGGCCACAGCCCTGGGAGTGGCGGGCATTACCCTGCAAGGCAAACGGGTGCGGTTTCACTCCACGGTGGATCTGGTGAACCTGCTGGAGCAGGAAAAGGCGCAGGGCAAGCCGGGGCGGATCGCGCAATCATTGCTACGAACGGACCTAGTCATTCTTGATGAGCTGGGGTATTTGCCGTTTAGCCAGGCTGGTGGTGCCTTGTTGTTTCATTTGCTGTCCACCCTGTACGAGCACACCAGCGTGGTGATCACCACCAACCTGAGTTTCTCGGAGTGGTCCAGTGTGTTTGTCGATGCGAAGATGACAACGGCGCTCTTGGACCGGCTCACGCACCACTGCCACATCGTGGAGACGGGCAATGAGTCTTACCGGTTTCAGCACAGCAGCATGGCGGCCAAGACCCGGATCAAAGACCGGGAGCAAACACGCAAGGCAAGCAAAGCCGCTGGTGAGGAGGACCCGTTCTGAAAGTAAACCAAACCAGGGCAATTGCGTTACGGGCTACGCCCTTCACTGCGTTGCCCTGGCTGCAACAACCAAGAAAAGGAGGCCCCAAAGCCCGTTAATGGGTAAACTTATCCACAGTTGCGTAATGCAAAAGCAACTATCCGTCCTGGGTCAATATTGAATCGGCAGGGTGGGTCAATATTCGATCGGCCTGAACAAAAACTCGCTTCATCGACCCAGTGGGCGCTGCCAAAGGTGATTGGCATGCATTTTCAGCGGAATGGTCTGAAGACAGCAGAACCCATGTCGGACATTTTGTAAAAAAATTCTATTTAGATGAGTTGCCACAGTTCTATAGCGTCTTAAAAGGGGACATGAGCATTGTCGGCCCCCGTCCTCTTGCAGTACATCACTATGAACGCGATCGGGACCAAGGTAACGTGACCCGCTATCTGCTGAAAGGCGGATTACTCGGACTGGGCCACATCATGAAGGGTACGCCGGAAATGGGTAATCCCATTTATGAATATGAATATGCAGATAGGTATTTGAGTTTGCCGCCCATGCGCTTGCTTTGGCTTGATATAAGCATTATTGCCCGAGGTATCACGGTGATATTGCAGGGGAAAGGCTTATAAGTTCGATCAGATCACACTACCGCATCTCCCCCCTCACCCTCCCTCTGCCAGCCCACAAGTCCGCCACCCCACCCCGGTCGTAGTCGCTCACATCGCTGGTCAGCCCGTGCCGCAGCGCAGACGTCAGCCCATGACCCGAAGTAATGTTGTTGTCCTTGGCTCCCACTTTGGTTTCAATGCCCAGTTCCAGTTGTCCGCGCCGCGTACGGTCAAGGGGCCTAGTTCGCTGGACCGGACTGGGCCGATCGGGTAGTTAATCCGAAACCCTGCAAAGCGCACCACAGACAATCCTTCGCTAACCGAGCGGCCGGTTTCGCGCAGGTAGAGGTTGACGGTGGCATCGCCCATGCGGTGGACTGGACAGACGCAACCCTGGCGCACGAGCTGCTGGGCTGGCTTGCCAAGCACACGCTGGCGGACATGTGCGCGGATGCCTGGCGGTGGCAGAGCAATAACCCGGATGGGTATGTTTAGGGGGGGATTACCCGGGCAGCCCCATAGGAATATGTCATCTGCTGATGTCGTTTTTGGTCGCGCGCTCCGGTGACCATTCATGCATCTCTTGAACGATGAACTCGGCCAATGGTGTGATTTGGCCTTTGACGCTCGCTGCTTCCAGTGCCTTCATGTAGACATTTCGACGGCTCATCCGAATCACAGTCCATGGATAGCCGCCGGATGCCAATAGCGTGTTCATAAGGAAGCGACCGATGCGCCCGTTGCCATCGAAGTACGGATGGATAAAGACGAAGAGGTGGTGCCCAAGAACGGCGCGAACGCTGGCCTCAGGCTCTGCTTCGAGTAAGTCCCATAGCGTTTCCAATGAATCCAGCAAGGCCTCGCTGGGCAGCGGCGTGTGCATCGAGTTGCGGATAAAAATTGGACCACGCCGATAGCCTGTGAGCTGACCGGCTTCGACGATGCCGGCAGTCACGGTTGGGCCGAACAGTTCGGCATACCAATCGTGGTGATCACGCTTGACCACGAGACCGGCGTTGCCCTTGGCCAGTACTTTGCTAATGCTTTCCTTGACCGACTGGAAGGCCTGGTAATAGCCCCTTGCCGCTAATGCATCCCTGGTTCTGTTGTGCTGTGGGTCGCCATTCGGATCCCAGTCACCGCTGGCCACGCGCTCGATCAGTTCGTCGGTGACGCGATAGCCCTCAATGGACAGGGAGTTGTAGGCGTCAGATACGTAGCGCTCGTCGACTTGCGCTAGATAGTCGCCACCCTGTTTTTGGATGCCTGGTTCAGGTGGGAAGACATTGATCACATCCTGGCGCCATCCGGCCCACATTGATCGCAGGCGAAGCACATAAGGCGAGCGTTCCTTGCTGGGCGCAATGGTGGGTTCGGCCAATTCAAAGGGATTAACCAGTTTGAGCGTAATCTTTAACTTGGCGAAAGCCTTCAGGATGTGTTCGGCCTCGTCAGGGCGTTTGACAAAGTTGAATGCAGCGGCCAACCGGCCTGCTGCCGTCACCATCTTGTCGCCAGCTAGCAGCGTTGGTAGCAATTCTGACGCGTGACGGAGCGTAGCCAGAGCGATCTCGGCCTCACGTGGGTTGTTCACGAAGAACGAAGGTCCGACCAGGCACAAAGCCTCGGCAACGGGCCAGACTTGCAGTCCACGGAGTGCCACGCGTGCATTGGGGACCCGGTTTTTTTCAGGATAGACAAGCAGTGAGGTGTCGAAGGGTAAATCCACCTTGGCTGTGCCGCTGTCGATCGTGACGCATGTGACTTGTCTGGGTACGGTGGTGTTGCCCGTGTGGAGCATCAATGATGTCTCAGGGTTCAAGCAGTACTGCTTACCGAAGCGCTTGCCCAGATAGCCTGAAACGAAGGTCCAAAAAGATGCGTACCACGCCGTGGTGTCGGCGTCGTTGTCGCTGGGGCTGCTGCAGAGGTACCACCCCTTCATCACTGGCTTTAAAAATCCCGTTTCGACCAACAGGGTGCGCTGCTCGTCGTCCTTGAGGTCTGAGGCTTCGACAACGCCATCGTGCTTTTCCTGAAGCCGCTTGAGGGTTTTCAGGGCCGTCGCGAGCGTTGGATTGCCCTTGGATTTGCCACGTGATGGGTTCATAAAATTACTTTGATATTTTCGTGAATTTTACTTTGCCGTTGATCCAAAATTTACTTTGTTATTTGTTGAAAATTTACTTTGCTATTGCCCGGGCTTTTTGCTTAAAGGCGGGCCTCTCGGACTGGGCCACGTTATGAATGGGACGCCCCAAATGGGTAACCCGGTTTATAAGTATGAATACGCGGACAAGTACACCAAGCTTTCGCCCTTGGGCTTGCTGTGGCTGGACCTAAAAATTATCGGCCGGAGCCTGAAGGTGATTGTGCAAGGCAAGGGACTGTAAATTGGGGGATACTGGTCCGCAGGTTGAAAAAGTAAATTGAAAATTTTTGAGCGCAGTCCTGCTTTGGCTCTTGGAAAATTTTATTTTTTGGGCCTTCGGTTTATTGGATAGTCGCTAATGCCGAGTACGTTTGTATGCCCGAAGATCTTCGGCTGAGAACATTTGGTTGCGCCCCACCGTATGGCTTGGCCGCAATTTATTCGCTTGAACATAACGTCGCAGCGTAGGCAAAGAAACCTCTAGGTACTCAGCCGCTTCAACCGCCGACAGGGGCTCGTGCTGCAAGTGGCCGAATACTTGCTTGTAGCTAAAGTCATCATCCCGAAAAGCTTGGTTCGCCAGGAGCGAAAAGAATTTAACTCGCTCAGTCGAGGGCATACGCTTCATCTCTGAGTAAAGGTCTTGTGCAGACAGTGTGTGGCTCATTTGGAGGTTCCTTTGGATTTTTCCTGTCGTAGGTACTGTTTCAACTCAGCATAAAAATTTTTGTGAACGCCCACCTGATAAAAATCAATGATCAAAAACTCCAAGGGAAACTCTTCCTTTGGGGTTCGATAAGCAATTAAATATTCCTGCCGACTGAAGCGAAACTTGTGGACGCGGATTCCAGCCAGGTCTCCAACCTTGAGTTCACCGATTGCAGGAGCACCAGAAACGAAGTTAACTTCATCTTCAATCGCTAACTGCAAGGGCTTGTGTGCCTTTTTGACGTATTGCACAAAGGGGCGTTTAAAGTTGCTTTTCACGCGTTTATTATGCATCACATTTAATCACATATCAAATCAATTGCTACTTGGAACGGCACTGGGCCAGTAACCGAGTTGGAGGGAAAACGTGCTCTCAGCCCGCTTCAGCCAGGGCTTGCAACGCGCCAACCGCCTCTGCAGCTTTCTCGCTTGTAACACCGGTCGCAACCTCTTTCCAGAATTTCCGCTCAATTGCATTTCGATGTGACGGAGCACCTGGCTAGCGCATCGCGCCTCGTCCCGTCAATTGTTTCATCCATCCCGCAGGTCGACCCATAAACACTTCCATGGTTAAAGGTGTTGCGACGACCGGTTGAATCCGCCTCATACACCAGAGTAGCGATTGGCAAGCGGTGTGAAGAAATGGGTGTCAAACCGTCCATGGGCACGGTGGGCGACGCCTATGACAACGCCATGGCCGAGAGCTTCTTTGCAAGCTTGGAGTGCGAACTGATCAACCGGCGTTCCTGGCAAACAAAGGCCCAGGCACGCTTGGCGATCTTCACTTGGATCGAGGCTTGGTACAACCCGCTACGCCGTCACAGCGGCCTGGGGCAACGTTCACCCAACAAATTTGAAAGGAACTTGCGTAGTGAAAAATTGAATACCGATATCATTGAAGCCGATGACCTTGTTCAAGAAGGTCAAAGTGTCCGGTGAATTGGGGCAACGTCAGGCTGCTGTTGGCTGGCACTCAATTGCCCGGATCTTGGGTCTTGCTCCAGAAGAGAAAAGTAGTTGGGAAATTGGAGCAGATTTAACTCAATATTTAGGAAATAGAAGAAGTGTCTGGTAGCAAGCATATTTTGGTCACTGGTGGCGCCGGTTACATCGGGTCCCACACGGCGGTTGAGCTTCTCAACGCCGGATACGCGGTGACCGTAGTGGACAGTTTTTGCAATAGCAGCCCAATTGCACTAAGTAGAGTCGAATCGATTACGGGCAAGAAGATTCAAATGGTCAGAGCCGATATTCGCGATCGATCTTCGTTGGTTCAGGCATTGCGGGAAAGTCAAGCCGAGGCGGTTATCCACTTTGCTGGATTGAAAGCAGTCGGTGACTCGGTTAAGCAGCCTTTAGCCTACTACGACAACAACGTTATAGGCACACTTCGATTGCTCGAAGCTATGCAGGATTGCGAAGTCAAGACGCTGGTGTTTAGTTCCTCGGCTACGGTATATGGCGATCCTTTGAGCCTTCCGTTCAGAGAGGATCACCGACTGTTACCCACAAGCCCTTATGGGCGCACCAAATTGCACATAGAGTCCATGCTGCGAGACTTGCATTGCAGCCTTGGCGACTGGAAGATCGCAATTTTGCGGTACTTCAACCCTGTTGGCGCGCACCCTAGTGGACTTATTGGCGAAGACCCGTCCGGAGTACCTAATAATTTGATGCCGTTTTTGTCACAAGTGGCGGTAGGACGGCGTGATTACTTGAACGTGTTCGGTAGCGACTACCCGACCCGCGACGGCACCGGCGTGCGGGACTATATCCACGTAGTAGACCTGGCTGATGGCCACCTGCGCGCGCTTGCATACCTGGAGAGCTTGTCTGAAGACGCAGCCAATGGCTCGTGTATCGAGATAAATCTAGGGACAGGCATGGGCCATAGTGTCCTTGAATTGGTAAAGGCGTTTGAGCTTGCCAGTGGGCAAAAAATTCCTTACCAAATCAAACCCCGTCGTCCAGGCGACATCGCGGAGTTCTATGCAGACCCAAGACTTGCTGCGGATATTTTGGGCTGGACAGCAAAGTTCGATTTGCAGCAGATCTGCAAAGACAGCTGGCGTTGGCAGTCCATGAATCCTAGTGGGTATGTTTAGCGCGCGCCATAGCCTCTTCTCCCCCGTCAGCTACCAATCCTAAAACTCAACCATTACCTACAAACCAACACAGTCACACTACACCTGGAGCTTTCCGATCCGCCCTCGAGTTCGGCCGTTACCCACTGTTTTCACTGATTTTTCAAATTTAGCGTTCTACCTGGTAGCTCTGTACAACCCTTGAACCCGCACAACCTTTAGCTCTCTTTTTTTGCACCAACAAGGCAGCCCTTTGAAGCGCACTACCGCATCCCCTCCCGCACCCTCACTCTGCCAGCCCACAAATCCTCCACCCCACCCCGGTCGTAGTCGCTCACGTCACTCGTCAGGCCGTGCCGCAGCGCAGGCGTCAGGCCGTAGCCGATGGTGATGTTGTTGTCCTTGGCGCCGACCTTGGTCTCAACACCCCAGTTCCAGTTGTCCGCGCCGCGCACGCTCAAGGGGCCCAGTTCGCTGGACCGGGCCGGGCCCAGCGGGTAGTGGATCCGAAAACCTGCAAAGCGCACGATGGGAAGCCCTTCGCCTTCTGGTCGGCCGGTTTCGCGCAGGTAGAGGTTGACCGTGGCATCGCCCATGCGGTGGACCGAGCTAATGCGCCAGCCTTGGTCCAGGTTGTAGAACTGGCCAGCAGCCAGCTCCAGCTGCCAGTGGCCGGGCAGCACGCTGTAGCGCAGCGCCCCCCAGACCGGGCGGCGCGGCTGCACGTAGGTGGCCGATTCATACGCGCCTGCCTGCCACTGTGCGCGCCAGCGCCCTTGGGGGCTGAGCCACAGCAGGTCCAGCTGGCCACCATCGTCGCCCCCGTTGACCCGGCCCGCCGCCACTTGCGCCGCACTCCAGCCCGGTAGGGGCAAGCCCAGCGGCTGCCAGTAGGTGAGCAAGGCTTGTTGCAAGGTGTCTTTGGCGTAAGCGCTGCTCTCAAATACGCCGCCGGGCGCAAATTCGCGCGAGTTAGCCAGCGGCACCGTGCCATAGGCTTGCAGGCCCAGGCCTTTGGCTAGTGTGATCTCGCCGCCCAGCTCTAGCGCGCTGCTGTAGTCCAGCAGGCCCGCTTCGGTGCCCACGGCGGTGCGCAAGCCCAGGCCGATCTCCAGCTCCGGGGCCAGCGTGGGGGCGCGCCAGCTTTGCGCGACCTGTGGCGCAGGCTGGGCTTGCGGCGGCACGTCTTGCAGCGCTTTTAGCAAGGCCGCTGGGCGTGCATCACCACTAAAGAGGGCCAAGGCCGGCTGCCCTTCGCAATCGTCCATACCCTGGCGAAACAGCATGGCGCAGGTGCGCGTGATGTAGGCCTGCACCACCGGCTGGCCCTGATAGGTGAGCGCCAGCAGCAAGTGGCCGGCCGGGTCGCCCGCATCCAGCCAGGCCGCGAGAGCATGGCCTAGCGCATCGAGCCGGTTTTTGCGCCAGCTACGCGGCTCCAGGGCTAGGCTTCGCAATTGCTCGCCAGGCGCGAACAGGGGCGTGCTTTGCATCGCCCACACCACAAAGCCAGCGCGCTCCAATGCGGTGCGCAAGTCTGCGGCTTGCTGTGCCGCGACTTGCCCGGGCATGCTGTTCAGCGGCTCTCCAGGGTTTGACCCACTGGGGGCCTTGCCGGAGTTTTCGGGAGTAGCTTGTGCGGGCGCTGGTCCGTCCGCAACAATGGGCATATCCAGTTGCGCCAAGGCCGACACAAGGGCGGGCGCAGCTTGGTACAAGGCTTGGGCTTGGACTGGCAAGGCAGCAGTCTTTTTATCCAGCGCGATGCTGAGGGTCAGGCCCAACTGGCTGGTTTGTTGCTCGCTGTTGGCGCCAAGCTTGCGGCTGAGGGCGGCGACCAGGGTGCTGCGCTCGCCCAAGGGCAGAGCGTAGGAAAGGCCGGCACGGGTTTCGCGCGTGTCGTATTCCAGCTGCGCTTGCCACTGCTCGCTGGCTTGCCAAACGGCACTGCCAAAGGCGCCGCTTTGCAAGTTTTGCAAAGCCTCTCGCTGGCTATAGCCCAAGGACAGGTCGATATCTCCCAAGGTGGAAGTGGCCACTGCGTAGCGGCTGCGAAAGTTGGTGGCCGCGCCGCCATAGTCGGTAAAGCCCAGCGCCAGGCGGGTTTGCAAGGGCAAGGACAGAGGCAACTGGTATTTGCCCGAGACGGATAAGTCGCGCATGCTGCTTTGGCAGGCGCTGTCAAATTGGTTGCATCGCGAATCGCCCACATAGGCCAGTCGCGCCACGCCCTCCAAACCGGGCAAGAAACCAAAGCCGCCGACGAAGCTACCAAACTCGCCCACGCCGGGGCGGCTGTTTTTGATTTCCGGGTTGTTGTTGACCAGGGCCGCCGCCGCGTCGCCCCAAGGCATCACGTCGGCAGTGGGCGTGTTAATCGCGCCGCGCGTACCCAAGGGCGAGAGCGTGTAGGCGCTTTGCGCGCTAGCTGATTGGCCCGATGCGAGGGCGGCGAGCAAAAGCCCTAAAAGCAAAGCGCCCCCGAACCTCAAGGTTACGGGGGCGATGTGGGTGTGCGGTGGATGCAAAGCTAGCAGTACGGGGGCTTAATTACCTCCGGTAACGGAGCCAGTGAAAGAGGAGATGGCTTTGCTCGCAGCATCTTTAGCGGCGCCTAGTGCGCCTTGGATGTCTTCGTTCGTAGTTTTTGGCGTTACGACGCTGAGCCCCAAATTGTCGTCTTGAAGCAAAGCGGTATTGAGATTGGTAAATACCGAGGACTTACTTGCATCAATAGTTCCGTCCGATTTAATGGCATTTGCCAAATCTAGTGCACGCTGTATGGGGTCAGGTGATCCCGCTGAATTTTGCTGATCGATTGGCGTAGTGGCCATCACCACAAGCAAGTTGCTGAGCGTGCCGGAGGGCGTAGGCTTGTCTTTAGTCGCTGGCGTAATAGACGCCAAAATATTAGTGGAGGTGGGTAAGCCAAGCACTAAATTAGTTTTTGCCACACCTTCATACACTTTGTCTGCTACCAAGGGCGTGCTCAGCTTTGTGGCACCCAAGTTGTCCGCCGAAATACCCGCAAACTTGGCCGCCATATTGGTTAAAGGATTGGCGCTAAAGTCCTGCCCGGCTGTGGCAGAGGGCAGGATGGACAGCATGGTAAATTTGGCGGAGGGCTTAACTGAGACTAAGGTCGGCTGATTTTCATCGTAGTAGCTGGCGTTGTTCGCGGGATCGAGGACGACTTTCACAATCACCGGCGTACCGGCTGTGTAGCCACTTAGCGTAATGTTGGATCTGCCAGGATTGGCGTCGCTTAGGCCACCAGTCTTACCTTGGCCCAAAAGAGTAATCCCATCGGCTGCGTAGACGTAGACGTCTGCGTTGTAGTTGGCGCCCAAGGCAGGCGTGACGGAGTTGGCTTGGTTTTTAAGACTTGTGGTGCTGCTTTTGCCGCCGCAAGCGATTAAGGTGAGTGAAGAAACCGCCGCGATCAACAATAAAAAACGGCGAGTCGGTGTGGAATTGAACATAAAGCCCCCTTGAAAATGCCTTCGTCGAAGGACGAACAACAGGGCCGAATCTATCGACAATCCATACGCAAATAATATTTATTGTATTAATAACGACAATATTGCAACCGAAGTTTTTGCTTGGTGATGGGCAGAGGATGCTGGTTTAGCGCAACCAACCCCGCAGCCGCTCCACACCTTGCGTGAGGCGACCTAAGTCTTTGGACGCAAAACACCAGCGCAGCCAGCTGCCGGCCTCGGGCGCGAAGGCGGCGCCGGGGGCCAGGCCCAGGCCGGCTTCGGCCACCAAGCGCTTGGCGGTGGCTAGGGAATCCGTGTGGCCGGGCAGCTCAAAAAAGGCATACATGCCGCCCAGCGGGCTGGCCACTTGCAGGCCGGGAATAGTTTGCAGTGCGGGCACCAAGGTGTCGCGGCAGGCTTGTAAATGGCCCACCACGCGTGGCGTCACCTCATCGCGCCGCTGCAAAGCCACCAGACCCGCGCGCTGGGTAAACACGCTGGCGCACGAGGTATTAAATTCAATCAACTTGCTCATGGCCCCTGTCATAGTCGGCGGCACCACCAGCCAGCCCAGCCGCCAACCGGTCATGAGGTAACTTTTAGAAAAACTATGCGCCACCAAGAGCTTGTCCTCGGGCTGCGCGATGTCCAAAAAACTGGGTGCACACGCGTTGGCCGACGGTGCGAAATACAGGTTTTCATACACCTCGTCGGCCAGTATCCAGGTGCCGGTGCGGCGGCAGTGGGCCAAGATGGCGGACTGCTCTTCGCGGCTTAAGGTCCAGCCGGTGGGGTTGTTGGGT
>Ga0214919_10009845_pt1 | contig 12240 bp, 14 predicted proteins | sample LL1503_MetaG_FD_177994 | JGI IMG/M metagenome (GOLD analysis project Ga0214919, IMG submission 177994) | Freshwater microbial communities from Lake Lanier, Atlanta, Georgia, United States - LL-1503 | ecosystem: Environmental > Aquatic > Freshwater > Lake | place: USA: Georgia | collected...
CAGTTCAGAGCAGCGTAAGAAATCAGCTGAAATTTAGGAGGCGATGATGGCTGCCAAGTGCGACATCTGTAGCAAAGGGCCAATCTGGGGAAATTCAATCTCCCACTCACATCGTCGTACCCGTCGCCGTTGGAATCCAAATATCCAGCGCGTTCGCACCATGATAAATGGCGTAACCCCAAAGCGTTTAAATGTTTGTGCTGCTTGCTTGAAAGCCGGAAAAGTTACTCGTTAATTTCTTCTTCACTTTTCAAAATGCTGCCAGATATTTTCAATATTTTTTTGTGAGTCCGAAAATTCTCCGTTAATTTCAACACCTGAACCACTTATCACTTCGCCAATTTTCAGTGCGCCCACTGGAAGTGTTGCACTTGCGGGCAAAGTCGCGATAAAAAGATGTTCTTCTCCGCTTGTTAACACCCAACTAATTGGATCAACTGCCAAAGTTGTACCCGCTTCGACAAGTGAAGATAAATCCAAATGATCAAGATCAAGTTTTATACCGACACCACTTGCTTCACTTATACGCGACACATCGACTAATAAACCATCACTTAGGTCGCACATGGCTGTTACTCCTGCAGAAATTAACGCATGAGCTTTCTTTCCATCTACTGAAGGTTGTAGATGTGCTTTTACAATCTCAGGAAATAATTCTTTTTTACCGGCTTTTAATAGCGCCAGACCTGCTGCAGATGCACCAGGAATTCCAGAGATAACTAATTGGTCGCCAACTTTTGCACCACTTCGATACATGGGCTCATTCGTGTCTCCCAGTGCCGTGATTGCAATTGTTATTTTCTCGCCCCGCACGGTGTCGCCGCCAATTACTTGAGCTCCAACTTTTTTAGCTTGCTCTGCAATCCCGCGCGCAAGATCTAGGACCCATTCAACTTCTTCTTCCCCGGTCAATGAAATTCCGACTAGCAAAGAGTGTGGCTCTCCACCCATCGCATAAATATCAGCAATATTGGCAACTGCTACCTTCGCTCCAATTTGATATGCCGAAGACCAATCAGTTCTAAAGTGCACATCTTCAACAGCTAAATCCATAGTGGCCACAGTTGCTAATTCACTTGGTGCCAGAACTGCCCCATCATCGCCAATGCCAAAGAGTAATTTTTTTTGTTTTTTGAGATTTTGTACTTCTCCAAAGATTTCACCCAAGGCGGCGATGAGTGCTCTCTCGCCAATCTGCGCTACCTGCAGGCCCAAAGTGATCCCCTCCCCCTTTTTCATTCAAATGGAGTGTAAAAGTCGATTAATTTAATTGACTTTCGCCCTGAGCCTACTCCGCGCTACCCTCGGAACATTAAATACCTGCCAGCGAAGGAGTAGTCCATGTCAGTTCAGTCATACATTCTTATTCAAACTGAGGTTGGTAAAGCTGCTGGTGTTGCAAAAGCAGTTGGCGCAATTCCTGGAGTGAGTTTGGCTCAAGGCGTTGGTGGACCCTATGACGTGATCATGCGCGCAGAATCTGCATCCATGGAGGAATTCGGTCGCATCATTCTTGCCAAAGTTCAAGCTGTTCCTGGAATCACTCGCACTCTTACCTGTCCAGTAGTTAACGAGTAATTACTTAACTCTTATTTTGTGCATCTTTTATCAGTTCAGTAATTAAAGCTTGATACGTAATTCCACTTGCTTGCCATAACCTTGGATACATAGATGTTGCCGTAAATCCAGGCATTGTGTTTATTTCATTTAAAACTAAATTTCCATCCTCTTTCAAGAAAAAATCAACTCTTGCTAAACCTTTTGCGGCAATTAAATTAAATGCCTGAATCGCGAATTCTCTAATCTGATTTGCGCTTTCTTCTGGAATTTCAGCGGGCACAATTAATTTCGTCGCATCGTCTAAATACTTTGCCTCAAAGTTATAAAATTCATGATTGCCAAGAATTTTTATTTCCCCCACTGCAGATGCTTTAGATCCCAACACTCCGCACTCAACCTCGCGGCCAGAAATCATCTCTTCAATCAAAACTTTGTCGTCATGGCTAAATGCATCCGTTATGGCAATCTCAAGCTGATCCCAACTTTTTACTTTTGCAACACCTTGGCTTGATCCAGATCTAGATGGCTTCACAAACAAAGGAAGTTCAAACTCAACCTTAATCTCACTTACAATTTTAACTTCTTGAATTTTCCAGTCGTCCATCAATAAAATTTTTGTCTTAGTACTTGGTATTCCAGCTTCACTAAAAATTTTGCGAGAAACTCCTTTATCAAATCCATCTCTAGATGCGGCCTCTCCAGATCCAACGTAAACAATTCCCGCCTGATCTAAGATCGACTGCAAAGTCCCATCTTCGCCATAAGTTCCATGAACTACAGGGAAAGCTAGATCGATCTCTGCTTTCATTTCACTTAATGAAATCTCTGGCGCATTTGTAGGCACTACCGGAAGCTGGTCTCCATTTAGCGAAATTAAGGATGGGTCATCTTTTAATCGCACCCATTTGCCATTCTGGGTTATGCCGATCAGCATTACCTCGAATTGCTCTCGATCAATTGATTTAAGCAAGGAAGCCGCTGACAAGCATGAGACAGAATGTTCGCTGCTAGCACCGCCACAAATCACGCCAACTTTTAACTTTACTGCAGTCGAATCTCCCATAGGTGTGATTTTAATACTCAGAACGAGTTGTGCGGTTCATTAAACGTTTAACAACTTCGGCCGGTGGTAAAGAATTTTGCACAACATCAACAACCGCTTCAACAATAGGCATATCAACTTTAAATTTCTTAGCAAGAGCCAGTACCGCAGGAGCAGAACTAACTCCTTCAGCTGTTGTCTTAGTTATGGATCTTGCTTGCTCCATTGTTGATCCACGACCGAGAAGTTCACCAACGGATCTATTCCGTGAAAGAGGTGATGAGCAAGTAGCCACCAAGTCACCCATCCCTGCAAGTCCGGCAAATGTAGATGGATCTGCACCCATTGCGACGCCGAGTCTGGCTGTTTCAGCTAACCCGCGCGTAATCACAGTGGCTTTGGTGTTATCGCCCATTCCTAAACCGATTGACATTCCTACAGCTAACGCCATCACATTTTTAATTGATCCAGCTAATTCGCAGCCAATAACATCTGTCGAGGTATAAGGTCGAAAATATGGAGTCGCGCACATATCTTGCAAGTGATGCGCATTTGTTTCATTGCTACAAGCAATTACCGAAGCTGCTGGTTCTCGCCTAATAATTTCACCAGCTAAATTAGGGCCAGTTAAGACCGAAACACGTTCGGCATCAATTCCTAATACTTCGGTTGTTACCTGACTCATTCTTTCCAGCGATCCAACTTCAATCCCTTTTAATAAACTTAAAATAAATGCTTCTTTTGGGATTGATGATCCCCAATCACTTAGATTCTGACGCAAAGTCTGTGCCGGAACTGCAAGTATCACCACATCTGCACCGTTTAATACTTTTTGGGCATCTGTTGATGCGGTGATGGATTCAGGTAACAAGTTTTCAGGGTGAAATTTGAAGTTGTGATGATCAGTATTTATCTCATCAACAGTTTTGGGAGTTCTACCCCAAATTGAAACATCATTACCAGCATCAGCTGCTATTTGTGCGAATGCAGTACCCCAAGAACCAGCACCTAGTATCGCTACTCTCATTTATCCGATCCTTTGCTTTTCTTTCGAAAGTTTCCAGTTCGAGGTAAAGAGGTGGTTCGAGGATCCAGCCTCTGTGCGGGCGCTTTTTCACCACGCAAGGTTTCCACCATACCGGTGATCGTATCCATTACATATGTAGTTGCTTCATTTAATGCGTCAATGTCATCTTCTCGCCCATACCATCGAGAGAAATCAAGTGGCGGACCAGCAGTGACTTGCGTGAGTTTGCGTGGGAAAAGAAAAAGGCGCTTTGAATACGGTGGCAGCAATGCTTGAGCCCCCCATTGCGCACACGGGATCACTGGAACTTTCGTCATTATTGCAAGTCTTGCAATTCCAGTTTTAGCTTTCATCGGCCAAACCCCAGGATCACGTGTGAGCGTTCCTTCTGGATAAACACCAAGCAAATGTCCGGCTTTTAAAAACGCAACTGCATGATGAAGAGCGAACTTTGCATTTTCGCTTTCGCGCTCAACTGGAACTTGTCCGGCACCGCGTAAAACAGTTCCAATTATTGGCAACTTAAATAACTCTGATTTTCCGAGAAATCTTGGAGCTCGTCCGTTTGCATACAAAAAATGTGCAAATACAAGTGGGTCGAAATATGAGATGTGATTTGAAACCACAATTGCTGCGCCGGTTTTGGGAATATTTTCATTCCCGCGCCACTCTCGCTTTGAAATCAATTTAATTAAAGGAATTAGTAATGTGGCCCCAAATTTAAACCAAGGAGTTACGCCAAGTGGATAACCCTTTGGCGGTGGATATGTAATCTCACCCATGTGGGCACCTTACTTCAACAAGCCTAAAATAAGCCTTAAAAAAATCGGGGCCTAAGTGATTTCTCACCCAAGCCCCGATTTCGTTGATTCTTTTATAGTGCTTTAACGACGCTTTTTAGCGGCTTTCTTAACTGCCTTCTTAGGAGCTTTCTTAGCTACCTTTTTAGCGGCTTTCTTAGGAGCTTTCTTAGCTACCTTTTTAGCGGCTTTCTTAGGAGCTTTCTTTGCTGCTTTCTTTGGTGCTGCTACTGCTGGCTTTGGCGCAGCATCTTGCTTGCGATCACCATTGATAATTTCTTTAAGTTCTTTACCAGCAACGAATCTAGGAACTGATTTTGCTTTTACCTTTACTGGATCTCCAGTAAATGGGTTACGTGCAGTGCGGGCTTTTTTGTGAACTTTCTTGAACTTTCCAAAACCTGCGATATTTACTTCGTCGCCTTTTGAAACTGCGCGAGTAACTGAGTCAAAAACAATGTCAACTGCATGAGTTGCATCTTTCTTGCTGTCATTAAAGTGCGGCATTAGTACCGCAATAAACTGTGCTTTATTCATGAAAATCCCCTTTTTATTAGGCTAATCGAGGAGCACCCTCAATCTTGTCTAAAACTTAGAGTTAACCGAGATGAGAGTCCATCACCGACCTCGCGTGTCGCACAAAGTTATTACACGCCAAAAACCCTTATTTATTAGTGATAATTCACTTTATTTGGAAAATCTGGGCGGTTTAACTACCCAGTTATTAACTACTTGGTCAGCGTTACCGGCATAAAAGTAGCTCTTTTACGCTCAAAATCGGTCACTTTGTCCCCATGCTGCAAAGTTAATCCAATGTCGTCGAGACCTTCCATCAGGCGCCAACGGGTGTAATCATCAATTTCGAATGGCAGGATTTTCTCCTCATATCTGACTTCGCGTGCAACTAAGTCAACCGAAATTTTAGTCTTTGGATTCTTTTCAATCTGCTCCCAGATTTTCTCGATTTCACTCTCTGGCAAAATAACAGTTAGCAATCCACCTTTTAGAGAATTCCCGCGGAAAATATCAGCGAATCTGCTGGAAAGTACCGCTGAGAAACCGTAGTTTTGCAGCGCCCAAACCGCATGTTCACGGGAGGAGCCGGTTCCGAAATCTGCGCCCGCAACCAAAATAGATGCTGATTTGTATTGCGGTTGATTAAGAACAAATTCTGGATCCTTACGCCAGGCCACAAACAATCCATCTTCGAATCCACTTCGGGTAACGCGCTTTAAATACTCTGCGGGAATGATTTGATCAGTATCGACATTGCTGCGGCGAAGCGGGAGTGCAGTTCCAGTATGAATAGTAAATTTTTCCATTAGTTACGCGCTCGCTTTCACTAGTCTGAGTTATTCTCTAAAGATCTGATGGCGCAGAAAGAGTTCCGCGAATTGCAGTAGCTGCGGCAACAAGTGGACTTACTAAATGTGTACGACCACCTTTGCCCTGTCGTCCTTCAAAGTTTCTGTTGCTAGTAGATGCACTTCGCTCTCCAGGTTTCAATTGATCCGGATTCATTCCCAGACACATTGAACAACCTGCTTGGCGCCATTCAGCGCCGGCTGCAAGGAAAATTTCATGCAACCCCTCCGCCTCTGCTTCCAAACGAACTCGTGCCGAACCTGGAACAACTAACATCCGGACACCTTGAGAAACTTTTGATCCTTTTAAAACTTGAGCTGCAGAACGTAAATCTTCAATTCTGCCATTTGTGCAAGATCCTAAGAAAACAGTGTCAACTTTGATCTGCTTCATGGGCGTTCCGGCTTTTAGATCCATGTAAACCAAAGCTCGTTCAGCCGAACCTCTTGCTGCTTCATCTTTTATATCTGCTGGGTTCGGAACAACATCATTTAAAGCAACACCTTGACCTGGGTTAGTTCCCCAAGTAACAAATGGCGCAAGCGAATCAGCCGGAAGATCTACTTGTACGTCGAACTTTGCATCAGCATCGCTTTTTAACGTTTTCCAATATGCAACTGCGGCATCCCAATCAGCACCTTTTGGTGCATGATCGCGACCCTTTAAATAATTAAACGTAGTTTCATCTGGGGCGATTAATCCAGCTCTTGCGCCAGCTTCAATAGACATATTACAAATTGTCATCCGAGCTTCCATTGAAAGCTCTCTAATTGCACTACCGCGATACTCAATAATAAAACCTTGTCCGCCGCCAGTTCCAATTTTTGCAATTAGGGCCAAAATAATGTCTTTGCTTGTTACGCCTGCCGGTAGAACTCCCTCAACATTAACCGCCATCATCTTTGGCTTAGTTAATGGAAGTGTCTGAGTGGCCAAAACATGTTCAACTTCACTTGTGCCGATTCCAAATGCCAAACCACCAAAGGCACCATGTGTTGAAGTATGCGAATCTCCGCAAACAACTGTCATTCCGGGTTGCGTAAGTCCTAATTGTGGACCAACAACATGCACAATTCCTTGTTCAACATCGCCAAGTGAGTGAATTCGAATTCCAAAATCTTTTGCATTTTTACGCAAAGTATCAACTTGAATTTTTGATACTGGATCAGCAATTGGTTTATCAATATCAATAGTTGGCGTGTTGTGATCTTCTGTTGCAATAGTCAAATCTGGGCGGCGAACTTTGCGACCGGCAAGGCGTAAGCCATCAAATGCTTGTGGGCTAGTTACTTCATGAATTAAATGTAGATCTATATAAATTAAATCGGGTTCACCAACTGCGCGATGTACTACATGGTCTTCCCAAACTTTGTCTGCCAAAGTTTTTCCCATTGCCAACCCCCTATTGCATCTCATTATTCGAGATGCTAATATCATATCATGGATAAAGACCTGGGCGGAAGTGGCGTCGGAGTAATTGATAAAGCGATCGCAATTTTAGATGCACTTGAATCAGGTCCACACTCCCTTGCTGAATTGGTTTCCGCAACTGGAATTGCTCGCCCTACTGCACATCGTTTAGCAGTAGCACTTGAACATCATCGTTTTGTGGCTAGAGATTTGCATGGTCGATTTACCATCGGTGCCCGCGAGGAAGAGTTAGCTGCATCTGCAGGAGAAGATCGATTAATGGCAATTGCAAATCCTGCACTTGTTGCTTTGCGTGATGCAACAGGTGAAAGTGCTCAGATTTATCGCAGGCACAGCGATACACGTTTATGCATAGCAGCCGCAGAGCGCTTATCAGGCTTGAGAGATTCAGTTCCAGTTGGAACTGCGCTAACTATGCAAGCAGGGTCTGCTGCTCAAATACTTTTAGCTTGGGAAGATGTAGATCGGTTACATCGGGCGCTGAAAAATTCCCGATTTAATGCGGCTACATTATCTGCAGTTCGTCGTCGTGGTTGGGCGCAAAGTGTTGGTGAACGTGAGGCAGGAGTTGCGAGTGTTTCTGCCCCAATTCGTGGGCCACATAATCGAGTGATTGCGGCTGTAAGTATTAGTGGTCCAATTGAAAGATTAAGCAGACAACCGGGCCGGATTCATGCTGCTGCAGTTGTCGCAACCGCTGCGCGAATTACTGAGTACTTAGCTAAAGGTTAATTTTTTACCACTCGGCGTATGAGCCATCTTTCTGAACCCACTCAGGCTGTCTCGACTTATTAAATTCAACTGCTGCTGCACGCATTGCTTTCTCATCAACTTCAATTCCAAGTCCAGGTTTTTTCATTAATTCAATATATCCATCTTTTGGTTTTAGATCAGAGTAATCAACTAGATCTGCCAGAACTTCACCAGGATCCCCTGCCCCGATAATTTGTTCCTGTACTAAAAAGTTTGGGGTTGCAAAATCAACTTGCAAGCAAGCAGCGAGAGCAATTGGTCCAATTGCACAATGCGGAGCCATCGCTACATCATAAGTTTCAGCCATCGATGCAATTCTGCGCATTTCTGAAATTCCACCTGCATGACTTACATCAGGTTGAGCCACAGCGATTCCGGAACGCAATAAATCTTTGTAATCTCCTCTTGAAAACAATCTTTCCCCAGTAGCAATTGGTGTTGAAGTGGATCTAGCGATCAAACCAAAGTGATGAGTGAACTCAGGCAGAACTGGTTCTTCAATAAACAAAAGATTAAACTCTTCTAAAAGAGGGAAAACTTTTCGGGCCATTGCCAGACTGAATCGCCCATGAAAATCAAGTGCAATTCCAATGTCGTCGCCAACTTCATTCCGGACTGCTTCGACTCTGCTAGCAATGTTTTTTAACTCTGTTGCAGTATCAATATGAGCCAAAGCATCTGTTGGGCAAAATTTAACCACTTTCAATCCGGCTGCCATTTGTTCGCGAACTCGACCTAAAATTTCAGCGATATCCGCTTTGACTGGATACTTACCAAATTTGTCTCGTTCGCCAGATCCATTTACATGTCCATAAACTTTAACGCGATCCCGTACCGCACCACCTAAAAGTTGGTAAACCGGTACGCCTAATTTCTTTCCGGTGATATCCCAAAGTGCTTGGTCTATTCCAGAGACTGCAGAGTTAAGAACAGCTCCCCCGCGGTAAAAACCGCCTTTCATCATTCTTTGCCAATGACGCTCTATCTGCATTGGGTCGCGACCCATTACATGATCCATCATTTCATCGACAGCAGCAATTGAGGTTGCTGGTTTATATTCCAGTCCAGGCTCACCCCAGCCGGTTATGCCCTCATCTGTCTCAATTTTTAAAAATACCGAACGTGGCTTGACGTTAAATAACTCATAGCCAATAACTTTCATTTAATTACTCGTTTTACCATTCGGCGAATGAGCCATCTTTATGATGCCACTCTGGCGCACGTCCACGATGGCCTTTAACTGAAGCTTCGCGAACTGCTTTCTCATCCACTTCAATGCCAAGACCAGGCTTGGTCATTAACTCGATGTATCCATCTGGTGCATCAAAGACTGAGAAGTCAGCGATGTACTTCATTAGATCGCCATCATTACCTTTTCCAAGTCCAAGAATTTGCTCTTGAACTAAGAAGTTAGGCGTTGCAAAATCAAGCTGCAAACAAGCAGCTAATGCAATTGGACCAAGTGGGCAATGTGGCGCCATCGAAACATCGTACGTTTCCGCCATTGCTGCGATTCTGCGAGTTTCTGAAATTCCGCCAGCGTGACTTAAATCAGGTTGAGCCACTGCTATTCCAGAACGCAAGACATCTTTGAAATCTCCACGAGAGAATAGACGCTCACCTGTTGCAATTGGTGTCGATGTTGACCGAACAATCAAATCGAAATGCTCAGTAAATTCTGGGAGAACTGGCTCTTCAATAAACATCAAGTTGTATGGCTCAAGTAATGGGAACAATCTGCGAGCCATTGCCAAGCTAAAACGTCCATGAAGATCTATTGCGATATCAATATCATCGCCAACTAATTCACGAACTGTTTCAACTCTTTTGACAATGTTTTTAACTTCAGTCGGAGTATCAATATGTTCAAGTGAATCTGAGGGAGTAAATTTGATCGCTTTCAATCCGCGAGAAAGTTGCTTTTGCACATTCTCTGACATCACTTTCAACTCATCTTTAAGCGGAATCTTTCCAAATTTATCCCGCTCAACCTGGGCCCCGACATGGCCATAAATTTTTACTCGATCACGAACGGCACCACCCAATAATTGATAAACCGGCACACCTAATTTCTTGCCAGTGATATCCCAAAGCGCTTGATCAATACCAGCAACAGCTGAGTTAAGAATTGGTCCGCCGCGGTAGAAGCCGCCTTTCATCATTCGCTGCCAATGGCGCTCGATCTGCATTGGGTCACGGCCCATTACGTGATCCATCATTTCATCGACAGCTGCTGCCACTGTTGCAGCTTTAAACTCTAGGACTGGTTCGCCCCAGCCGGTTATGCCTTCATCAGTTTCAATCTTTAAAAATAGCCAACGTGGTTCAACCATGAATAATTCATAACCGGTTACCTTCATATTGCTACCCCTTAATTATTCAGTTGAGATTGATTACATTGAATAGCTAGTTTTTACCACTCTGCGAATGAACCATCGCGATGGTGCCACTCTGGCCCACGGAAGCGATGTCCATTTACTGATGCTTCGCGAACTGCTTTTTCATCAACTTCAATACCCAAACCAGGTTTTGTCATCAATTCAATGTAACCATTTGGCGCATCGAAGACTGAGAAATCAACGAGGTACTTCATTAGTGCTCCGTTGTTACCTTTTCCTAGTCCAAGAATTTGCTCTTGGATCAAGAAGTTTGGAGTAGCAAAGTCAATTTGCAAACAAGCGGCGAGTGCAATTGGTCCAAGTGGACAATGTGGCGCAATATCAACATTGTATGTTTCTGCCATCGCAGCAATTCTGCGAGTTTCAGATATTCCTGCAGCGTGACTCAAATCTGGTTGTGCTACAGCGATACCGGAGCGCAAAACATCTTTGAATTCACCACGTGAGAATAGACGCTCACCTGTTGCGATTGGAATTGAAGTTGATTGCACAACAAGACCAAAGTGATCGGTGTACTCAGGAAGTACTGGCTCTTCAATAAACATCAAGTTGTATGGCTCAAGTAATGGGAATACTCGACGTGACATCGCCATGCTAAAGCGACCATGGAAATCGAGACAAAGATCAATGTCGTCGCCTACATAGTTTCTTACCGCTTCAACTCGAGCGACGATATTTTTCAATTCGGTGGCAGTGTCAATATGTTCAAGTGAGTCAGCAGGACACCACTTAAGAGCTGTTAGTCCACGATCAAGTTGAATTTGCACATTTGCAAGAACTTCTTCAGTCTCTTTCAATACTGGGATGTTGCCGTAAGCATCGCGAGGTGTCTGGCCACCGATGTGTCCATAAATACGAACACGGTCACGGACTGCTCCACCAAGTAGTTGATGAACTGGAACGCCTAATTTTTTACCCGTGATATCCCAAAGTGCTTGATCGATGCCAGCAACTGCTGAGTTAAGAATCGATCCGCCTCGGTAGAAGCCACCTTTCATCATGCGCTGCCAATGACGTTCGATCTGCATTGGGTCGCGACCCATGATGTGGTCCATCATTTCATCCACGCAAGCGGCAACTGTTAATGCTTTAGCTTCTAAGACCGGTTCGCCCCACCCTGTTATTCCCTCATCAGTTTCAATCTTTAGAAAGAGCCAACGTGGTGCAACAAAGAAAAGTTCATATCCGGTAATTTTCAAGGTAGGACTCCTGTTTGCTAGATATCAAATGGATACCAGCGAGCCTATCTGGCTGAGTTAGCGCATTCAAGGATTTGTATGAAGAATTATTCAGATAAATCTGTGTAGCCCCGAAGGGATTCGAACCCTCGTAGCTGGCTTGAGAAGCCAGAGTCCTAGGCCGCTAGACGACGGGGCCAAACTTATTTAGTTATTGAATTAAGTATAGATCGCTGGGGTACCAGGACTCGAACCTAGACTTACTGAACCAGAATCAGCAGGGCTGCCAATTACCCCATACCCCAATCATTTTGGCTTCGAACGCGTGCAGGGAGTAAGAATACCTTACAAAGTTCCGGCAATTACTGTACTGATTTGGCAGCTACTAACCCAGCAAACAACCATGGATCCGAGCTAAAACCGCATCTTTGCCAAGCAATTCCATCGATTCAAATAATGGCGGAGAAATGGTGCTACCGGTTGTGGCAATTCGAAGTGCAGTGAATGCGATTCTTGGTTTTAAACCTAACTCTTCAATTAATGATGCGCGTAACACCGCTTCGATTCCAGCATGGCTCCACTCATTTAAATTAGAAAGGTCGGCTAGTGCTCGCTTCAAAATAGATTGTGCACTTTCATCTGCAATCTTTGGAAGTGATTCCGCTTCAACTTCAAAATTTGTTAC
>Ga0214919_10009847_pt1 | contig 12238 bp, 9 predicted proteins | sample LL1503_MetaG_FD_177994 | JGI IMG/M metagenome (GOLD analysis project Ga0214919, IMG submission 177994) | Freshwater microbial communities from Lake Lanier, Atlanta, Georgia, United States - LL-1503 | ecosystem: Environmental > Aquatic > Freshwater > Lake | place: USA: Georgia | collected 2015-03-15
TCATTTACTTTTCCATCTTCGGATCTGGTGGCCGTATATAGCATAAAAAACTAAATAAATATAACAAGGTATCAACACTGCATAAGCCATTCTAACATCGATTTTATCAGCAACATATCCATAGAAAAGTGGCATGATGGCATTGCCACTCAATCCCATAATCATAATAGATGCACCCAGTTTGGTAAACCTTCCAAGTCCATCTAATGCAAGGGGCCAGATACCCGCCCATACCAAAGAGTTTGCCAATCCCAACAACACAACAAACCAGATTGAAATATCAGTTTTATGTCCTAGTATTTCAACACTGCCATGAGAAAAGATAATTAAAAAGCAAAAGGCTAGACCCAGTAAAGTACAGATTCGCAATGCATTTACTTGGCTTATCAATTTTGGAATTAGAATGATTCCGGAAATGTATCCAATAATCGTTGCGGCTAATGTATAGGATGGAAATGCTTTTGCTTCCAATAAGGGCATATGCATCGAGTTGGCATATCCAATGATTGTATCTATGGAAATAACCTGCGTGCCAACATGCAAAAAGATAGCAAAGGCTCCTAGAATCAAATGAGGGAAATCAAAAATTGATTTTTTATCAGCATTGGCTACTGCTAAATCTTCAGATTCTTTATCGGTATCAATTTCTGGAAGTGGAGAAAGCCTTACTAGTAAACCTAAAATAAACAATACAATCCCTACAAAAGCATAAGGTGGTATCACTCTTCTGATCAATTCATCCAATGCTTGCGATTTTTGTATAGTATTCATTAAAGGCAATTGTACAAAAAGATCGGTGTCGGTTGCTTTTAATACCACAGCTGCAAATACAAGCGGAGCAAGAATGCCAGCCCCCTTATTACAAATACCCATGATACTGATTCGCTGGGCTGCACTTTCCTTTGGACCTAAAACAGTAATGTATGGATTAGCAGCAGTTTGTAAAATAGCCAGTCCAGCTCCGATGGTAAATAATCCAATTAGGAAAATTTCATAGGTGCGAGTCATAGCAGCAGGAATGAAAATAATTGCACCCAATGACATGGTCCAAAAGCCAGTCATCATACCTTTTTTAAATCCGATTTTTTTAAGCAAAAAAGAAGCAGGTACCGACATTACAAAATAAGAAATATAAAAAGCGAAGGTAACTAGGTATGCCTTAAAATGAGAAAGCTCACAAGCAATTTTAAAGTAGGGTATCAAGATTGAATTCACCCAGGATACAAATCCAAAAATAAAAAAAAGCATACCAATAATCATGATTGATATCCTAGTTTGACTTTTTGTAAGCGAGCTTATTTCAATCTGGTTTGACATATTATTTTTTTAGGAGTAGGGCCGAAGATTCATCTAAATGAATACTGCAATTAGAATGTGTTTGTAAAATACTTGCAGGAAAAAGATTACTTACTTCATTCTCTAAACAGTTTTTCACAGCAATTGATTTACGTTCATCAGGAACAGAACAAATGATATGAGTTGATTTAAGAATTTGCTGAATTGACATACTAATCGCTTGTTTTGGAACTGCATCGAGTGTTTCAAACCATCCTTCACCCCATTGTTGTTTTCTACATTCCTCATCTAAATCTACAATAAGGTAGGGTTCTTCTGTATCAAAATCAGCAGGGGGATCATTAAATGCTAGATGCCCATTTTCGCCAATTCCTACTAGCGCAACATCAATGGGATGATTCTTGATCAATTCACTTAATTGCACACAGGTAGCCAATGGATTGGTTTCAGCATCTATTAAATAATAAGAAATTAAGTTGGGTACTCTGTCTATAAAACGCTCTTTCAAGTATTTTCTAAAACTTGCTTTGTGGCTGATAGGCAAGCCTATATATTCATCTAAATGAAACATAGTAACACTAGACCAGTCAATTCCTGGTTCTTGTTGCAATCTTTGTAAAGTATCAAATTGACTAGTGCCTGTTGCCAAAATAATATTTGCAAAACCTTTTTCCTTGATGGCTGATTTGATTAGCTGGGCGGCTTCCTGTCCTGCTGATTGACCCAAAATTTCTGCAGTAGAATGAATCTGTATTTCCAATTGATTTGTTTTATACTTTTAAAAATATTTTATTTTGATAGAGTAAATATAAGAATACCCATTTAACCAATAATGTGCAAATTACCATCGCTAATACATTGTAAGGATCTCCAATAAGATCACCCACCCAATGAAAGAAACCATCCGTAGCGTGCGGCCAATTAATCAATTTGCCTGACATATAAATCAATATAGAATTCATACCGATGACTTTGAAAACAAAAGCCCAATTTTTATATCCAAGTATATCAATGATATAATAAAAAACAGAAAAAAGTAAAAGACTCCATCCAGTGGTTACTAATACAAATGAACTAGACCAAAGATTTTTATTAATCGGGAAATCAATATTCCATATTTGGGCAATAAGTATTGAAGCAAAACCTAGTATTGCCAATGTCACTGCTTGCTTGGATGGAGTAGTAGCTGCCTTTTTTAAAAAATTACCCGTCATGATACCTGCAAGTGCCGAGCTGATAGCTGGAATATTATTAAAAAAACCTACCGTATCGTGAATGCCTCTGGAAAGTTTTCCAGAAAGAATAGACCGATCAACGAATGAAGCAAAGTTTCCTGGTTCTGTCAAATCACCCAAAGGAAAACCAGGAGCTGAAGTAAATTTTAAAATCAACCAATACCCAATCAATAATGCAGTGAACCATATCATGTGATATTTAGCTTTCACGTACAAGTAAATTATATTAGCCAGCATATAGGAAATACCAATTCTTCCCAAAACACTCATGAACCTAAAATCACTGATTGGTCTCACTTGTAAACCATTGTTAAAAATCATTCCTAAAATAACCAATATCAATCCTCTTTTTATCACACGCATCAAAAGGCTATGTTTAGTTTGTCCTTCTTCTAGTAATCTTCCAATTGAATAAGGAGTAGAAACACCTGCTAAAAAAATAAACAAAGGAAAAATAAGATCGTAAGCGGTAAATCCATTCCATTTAGGATGTTCAAATTGTGTAGATAAAGATTCCCAAAAAGGTTGATGGGTAATCTTTGCCATAGAATGAAATATTTCTTCAGCACCCATGATCCATATCATGTCGAAACCACGAAGGGCATCTAAGGAATAGAGTCTTTTTGTCTGCATAAATAAATTAAGGACTAAAATTTATCCGTCAAATAATAAACAAATTTTTAAAAATTAAATGAAGGGTTCCCATCCCTTTTCGTATTCTCTACTCCAATATTTTAAAGCTTCTTTATCATTTAAAATATGACCATTAGATGGATCAATCTGAAGCGTTCTACCCGTTCTTTGTGATATATTTCCTAACTGAACCAATAATGTGCTTTGATGACCACTAAGAATATCTGATATTACCGCCTTGCCATTTTTAATACCATCAAAGAAATTTTGAATATGCAATGCATCTAGTTCTTGAGCAGGATCTACCAAATTACTGGTATTGATTACTCGATCATTTTTAACTTCCTTTATAAGATTATTTTTTAAGTCATGAATCTTGTAAGCATTGCCACTCTCGATTGTAATGCTTCCATTTTCTCCATAAAAAGTGATACCAGTACTAGTGCCTTCATTATTTTTGCCATTGCAGCTTCTGCCTTCCCAAGTAATCATTGCTTTATTTCCAAACTCTATGCTAATCATCTGTGTATCGGGAGTTTGCCAATCATCTTGATAACGGAATCTTCCTCCAGCAGAACTTACCTTCGTAGGATAGTCCACTTGAAGACCCCATCTAGCTAGGTCTACCATATGCGTTCCATTATTTAAAGCCTCACCAGTTCCCCAATGCCAGAACCAATGCCAATTATAATGTATCAGATTATCCTTAAAAGTACGACGAGGGGCGGGGCCTTGCCACAAATCATAATTTAGCCAGGTTGGAACAGCCACTTGTTTTCCTATTCCAATAGAAGCACGGTTATTGGTATACCATGTCTTTGCATAATATGGTTTACCAATAACACCAGCATGTAATTCTGCAATAGCTGCTGCTACATTTGGCCAAGAACGACGTTGGTTGCCCATTTGTAAAACACGATTGTATTTTTTGGCAGATTTTACTAATAGTTCTCCTTCATTTGGATTGTGACTACATGGCTTTTCTAAATAAACATGTTTGCCTGCTGAACAAGCAAGCATTGCTGCTGGAGCATGCCAATGGTCAGGTGCAGTTACAATCAATACATCGACATTTCTATCTTCTAAGGCATGTCTAAAATCTGGTGTTGCTATAGGTCTTTTATTTTGTATTTTTTCTACCGCATTGATACATTTATCAGCAGCCTTAGAATCTACATCACAAACATGAATAACTTCCGCATTCTTTTGTGCAGCAAAATTGGTGGCTACTGCATAGCCTCGGCTATTTACGCCCATTGATGCAACAGCAATTTTTTCATTAGACCCTGCAATGCGATTGTAATTTTTTGCAGAAAAGCCTGGAAGTATTCCTCCAAAAGTAACAGCAGCAGCAGTTGCAGAAGAGTTTTTGATAAACATTCGACGGGAGTTGTTATTTTTCATACAAGCGTATTAATATTTAAAAAAAATTATTGAGATGCCTTTTTGAATACCTCCTCAAGAAAAATCCTTTGACCTTTATTTCTTTTACTTTCATCCGCTGCCTCCATGAAAGTATAGATTTCGAGTGTTTCAGCTTTGGATACTGGAGGTATACCTGTTTTGAAAAAATCAATAATTTGATCTAGTAAATTATCATATCCTTTAAAAGGTCCCAAAACAAGATTTCCTTTTTCACCATAGGCAGTTCCGCCGTAATCATGCGAACCAGTTCTTGTCCCTCGAAAAGTACCCACTCTTCCGTCGTCCCAAACTCCAACAACTATATCAGTATTATCAGTACTCGTTCTTGTAATATGTTTGCAGCCAATTCCCATAACAGTATAAAGTATTTCAATCCCATGAATACCATACCAAAAAAAATCAGGATGCGATTTTTCTAGGGTAGCAGGACTATATGTATCGGCCCCTAAAATTTTCCCAACTTTACCTTTTGCTGCTTCCTGTGCTGATTCCATGTATCGAAGGGATGAACTTGAAAATACTGGAACATGGAATTGTTCAGCAACTTTGAAAATACGAATTGCATCGCGCAAAGATCCAGCAACTGGTTTGTCAATAAACAATGTTTTACCTGCTTTTATTACTTGCAACGCTTGATCCAAATGAGGTCTTCCATCATTGGTTTCTAATAAAACAAAATCAACTTTAGTTAACAATTCTTGAATGGATTGGACAATTTCAACACCCAATTTTCTAACCTCTTCTATATAACCGGGTATTCGTTTAACCGATGATTCAATGTCAGCACTACCTTGAGGATAAGCAGCAACAATTTTGAAACCATTGTATTTTTCTGAAGGATTGAATCCGTTTAATGATTTTGTAAAAGCAATACTATGGGAAGTATCCAATCCAATTATTCCAATTCTACCCGAAGCAGTAATTTTATGATTATCGGTTGTTGCCAATAATGATTTTGAAAAAGTTATTGCACCTGTAGTCAAAGAAGCATCGCGAATAAAGCGACGACGGTCATACCTGTTTTTCATACATCAATTTTAAAAAATGTCTTTAATAATTAACAACCCTTCATTAACTTACACCACTCAAATAATAGCTGCCTTGATTTGTTAAAAATAAGGGTTTTAATTATTGCTGGCTCTTTTATTAATCCACTTTCTATCAACGTTTATAGTAAAAAAATATTCCCATTTTTTATCAAAAATTCTTAAAAAAAAAAGAAACTTTCCGTTGATATCATTTGATAAATTAATGGCTATTTTTAAAATCATTGATGAATATAAAAATCATTAAAACCTTCAATCAATGATCTAATTACCTTTTTATAGCTTATTCTAAATTAATTGATAAATTTTTAATTGTTGTATCTTTGAAATTCTAAAATAATTTCATCAAATTAACATCTAGAATGGAGAATCAATCAGCTGACTTAATGGTCAAAATGAATTTAGCTATATGGGACGCACAGAATAAAAAATTCGCAGAATTAATTGAAAAACTAACTGAACAACAACTCCTCAATGAAACTGCACCCAACAGAAATACTGGCATTTATCTGTTAGGACATACGATTGCTGTAAGTGATGACCTATTTAGATTGTTTGATTTAGGAGAGAAAATGTTTCCCGATTATCTAGAAATTTTTATTAAAAGTCCAGATAAGTCCAACAAAGTATTTCCGACCATTGCTGAATTAAAATCTGCCTATTATGTTGTTACTAAAAATTTAGAAAATCATTTTAAAAAATTTAGCACGAATGATTGGCTTTCAAAACACACTGCGGTATCTGATGAAGATTTTGCAAAGGAACCAACGAGAAATAAGCTGAGTGTCATTATCAGTAGAACGGTTCATCTTGCTAATCATTTAGGTCAAATGGCTTACTTAAATAAATAAATTCATCAATTAAATTTATAAAAATTAAAAACAAATAAAATGGATAACCCAATTATTGCAGGTAAATCACCTATCCCCGTAGAATTAGAAGCTGGAAAAACTTATGCATGGTGTTCATGTGGAAAATCATCTAAACAACCATTTTGTGATGGTTCTCACAAAGGTTCAGGTTTTGTTCCGAAAATTTTTGTAGCCGAAGAATCAAAGACTGCCTATTTATGTAATTGCAAGCATACAGAAAATCCTGGATTTTGTGATGGCTCACATAATAATTTATAAATTTTTCTTTTAAAGATTTAGTAGCAATTGGTGATTTAATTTAGATCTTCATTGAATCATCAATTGCTTAATCATCATTACTATTTTTGAAACCAAAGTATAGTTCTATTCCTGCCAAGGAACTTTGCCGCCTTCTTTAATATGTTGTACCATTTCTTTCAGTAGTTCCTGAAATTTTTTCACTTCAATATCTGCTAAATTATGCTGTTCAGATGGATCTGATTTGAGGTTGTATAATTCGTAGGGTTGAAAAGGGGTATTTTGTAAAATTTTCCAATCTCCAGAAATGAGCGCTTGAGTTGTTTGACCGCCCATTTTGATTCCGCCATCTCTCATTGTAAAAAACAAATTACGAGGTTTATTAGTAACTGATTTAGCAGTTAGTAGAGGCAGTAGACTCACACCATCGATGGTAGAATTATTTTTTATGCCTATGATATCAATAATGGTTGGAAAAATATCCATTGATATTACCCTCTCATTATTAGAACTATTGGGCGCAATGTGTTTTGGCCAGGAGATACAAGCAGGTATCCTTATTCCGCCTTCATACATTCCTGTTTTTGTACCTCGAAGATCTCCATTATTGGACCCATTGGATATTAACCCTCCATTGTCACTCATAAAAACAATTAAAGTATTTTCAAATTTTCCTGAATTTTTTAATGACTGGATTACTTTACCAATTCCATCATCCAAATGCTCAATCAAAGCAACTAAGTTGGCTCTGGTATCGGAAATACCTTTTTCTCTTGCCTTTACTTTTGCTAACCATTCTGCAGGGGGCTGCACTGGCGAGTGAGGTGCATTGAAAGCCAAGTATAAAAAAAATGGATGGGTGCTATTTTTTTGAGAACCAATATAATCAACTGCCCATTGAGCAAATAAATCTGTTGCATGCCCTACGGGGTTAATTACATTTTTATTTTCACGCATAAAATTATTTCCATTCCTAAGATGCGTATAATAATCGTTCATCATGTCATCTAAGAATCCATGGAAATAGTCAAAACCTTTGTCATTAGGCAAATTAGGAGAGCTAATTCCTAAATTCCATTTACCAACAATGGCGGTTTTATAATTGGCTGCTTTAAGATATTGCGGGATAAATAAAACTCCTTTTTTCAAAAACGCAAAATTATCCGAAGGGGTAGATCGAACCAATCCAGGAACACCGACTCGTTCGGGATAACGACCGCTCAACAGAGAGGCACGGGTAGGAGAGCAAACGGGAGCATTTGAATAAAAATTATCAAATCGCATTCCAGAAGAACAAATTGCATCAATATTGGGTGTTTGGATATATTTTGTTCCGTAATAAGAAACATCGTGATAGCCCAAATCGTCCACTAGAATAACTAAAATATTTGGCTTAGAACTATTCTTTAATTGTCCGAACATTGCAAAGGAAAAAAATAAAAAAAAAGTCGATAGAAGTAATTTCATCGTATTTGATAAACTGAAATTTTAAATAAAGTTGATCTTGCTAATATAAACTTTTAGCCACAATTGAATAGGAGAATTTATTTTTTAAAAAAAAATAATAATCAAAAGATTATCAATGTTGAAATAAATTATATTTTTAAATAATATAATGTAGAGTGTATAGAAAAAAAGGGGTTAATCTATTGTTGTAAATATTATTAAATCCTTTCTGCTTGCTTAGTACAGCGAAATTCAAAAATCAGGATTATATAATAAATCCCTATATTTGATGCTCTATTTTATTATTGTATTAATCAACTGTTGAGGGATAATATTAAAGAAAATTTGTGTCATCAATAGGTACTTAACTTTTAAAATAGAAATAATTATTTAAACAGCCTAAAGAGTAGCTTAATTTCTAAAGATTTAAAATGAAGTAGCAGCTGATAAGTTTTTTAACAACGGATTTATGCACAAGTTTAGAATCATTTTATTGGTAACGTTTCTGGGTTATTTTAATACTATTTTTGCACAATTACCCTATTTTACCCAATTTTCGGAAAACCAACTGAATATCAATCCAGCTTTGGCAGGAAATTATGAGGGGGATACGAAATTTAATTCGCTGTACAAATATCAATCGTACAATAAAATTTTAACAACCAACTTTTTAAACGCGGAAGCACAATTCAAACCCTTTAAAGATTATATATCACCCGAAGATGTCTTTGCTGTTGGCATAGATATGTATTCAACCAAGTCTTTATCTGTTTATTCGCAAAATTCATTCTCAGGAACATTTTCTTATTCTAAAGGCCTCAATAGTGAAAGTTCTGAGGCCCTTGCATTGGGCTTCCAATTTCGCTACAATAGTAAAAGGGTTGACTATACAAAACTGTTATTTCCCAACCAATTTTCCATCACTGGCTTTACGAATCAATTGCCCAATAATGAACCAATCAGTGTTTTGAATTCAAATTATTTCGATGTCAATGCAGGGATATTATACACCAACTTCAATGACGACGAATCCTTTGAGGCTGGACTAGGTATGTATAATTTGAATCAGGTTAGTACTGAACAAAAAAATTTACAGTTAAGATACGGAAGGACTTATATGGCTCATATCGGGTATTCTCGGTATTTAAGTTCTTCGAACCAAATATTTGTTGGTGGCTTATATAGTTATCTTAATTCCGGGAATTCGCTTTCATTAATAGCTGGTTATTCCCTTTCTCCTGAATTTACCAATACTGTAGGAATAGATTTTGGACTAGTTTATCAAGCCAATAATTGTTTTTCTCCCTACTTAAAATTGAATGCAAATACTTTCAAATTCATTTTTTCATATGATATACCAATGGAACCAAATATTTCTTATTTGCAAAATTCAAGATCAATGGAAATTGGCATTCAATGTTCTTTATCAAAAGTATCGGATAATATTACCATGGCGAGAAAGCATGTAAGTTGCTTTAGGTAGGTATGATTCAAAATTTGTTTTAAAATTGGTTTTTTAATTTGTTGATATGAAAATTTGGTTCTTAGCGATTTTAATAATTTTAATTGGATCATATAAAATTGATGCGCAGAATTGTGCGTCAATAACTAACATTTCTTCCAGCACAAGTATATGTGCAGGATCAAATACCACATTTAGTGTTGTAGCTAGTTCGCCAGACAATTCAACTTTGAGTTATTCTTGGTATAAGAATGGTGCAGTCATTGCAAATGAAATTTCTTCAACTTACACAATAACAAATGCTCAATTAGCGGATGCATCTAGTTATTATGTTAAGGTTAGTAATGCATGTGGAACTCCTACCTCTTCATCCATTATTAATTTATCTGTTGGATCTGTTCCTAGTATTTCTAGCATTGACAATACATCTCAATCTCTTTGTGTAGGGTCTAGTTTTTCAACATCCGTAATTGCAAACTCCAATAGTATTCCATTTGTTTACCAATGGTATTTAGCAGGAGTTCCAATTGCAGCACAAGCTTCAAGCTCTCTCAATATAGCAAGTCTGCAATCATCCAATGCTGGATTGTATTCGGTTAAACTTTCTAATTCATGTGGTGCTGCATCATTTACTGCAAATCAACTAACCGTATCTTCTGCACCATCTATTACAGTTCAGCCAGTAGGAAGTACACAATGTGTGGCGACTAGTTTAACTTTAAACCCTTCCGTTACGGGTGCTCAAAGCTATCAATGGAAAAGAAATAATATAAATTATTCCACCAGTTCATCTATAACAATAGGTTCTATTCAAAGTACTGATGCAGGTACTTATTCTTTAATAGCAACCAATGGGTGTGGCAGTGTGACCAGTGCCAGTGCAGTGTTAGCTGTAAAGGATTTGCCAACAATTACTAGTTTAGGATCTAGCAGTTCTATTTGTAAAGGTACCAATACTTCATTGACGGCTATAGTGAGTGGTAATGGAGATAATGTGTTATCCTATACTTGGGCAAAGGGTGGAGTAGGGCTAGGATCCAGTGCTAGCAATGTATTAAGCCTTGCTAATTTTCAGTCGGCCGATGCAGCCACCTATTCTCTAAGCGTATCCAACTCATGTGGAACTACTTCGAGTCTGAGTGGACAAAATGTAGCATTGGCATTGTCATCATTACCTACGATCACTGCTATCAGTGATCCATCTGCAGTATGTGCAAATGGATCTTTAACGGTTAGTTCTTCTGTAGCTACTAATAATGGCGGCAACCTTACCTATCAATGGTATAATTCAAATCAAGCGATTCCAAATCAGACTAGTTCGCAATTGGTCATCAATTCTATACAAACAGCAGCTGCTGGAAGTTACTATTTAATGGCTACCAATAATTGCGGTTCTACTACCAGTAATTTATTCAATGTGGTAGTAAATAGTTTACCTGTTATTACACAGCAGCCAACAACACAAACTGTTTGTGCAGGTGTAACCTTAGGCCTTAGTGTAGCTGCAACAAGTGCTACTAGCTATCAATGGAACTTAAATGGCCAAGCAATTAATTTAGCAACCAATGCGAGTTATTCAAAAAGCAATATAGCTCAAGTTGATGCAGGCAATTATACAGTGGGTGTAACAAATAGTTGTGGTACAACAACCAGTTCGGCCGCTGTAGTAACAGTCAACACTTTACCAACGATTACTGTTCAACCCCAACCGCAAACAGTATGTGCAGGCACTAATGCAACATTCCAAGTAACTGCGAGTACGAACCCTGTTACTACATTAAGTTATAAATGGTATCAGTCGGGTGTTGAGATATCAGGAGCTACTGGTTCTTCTTATACAACGGCAGCTGCAAGTTCAGAAACTTATACTGTGGTGGTAACAAACTCATGTGGTTCAACCACCTCTTCTGGTGCAGTATTGACAGTAACTGCTGCACCTTCCATTACTTTACAGCCTGTAGGAGCGACAAAATGTGTAGGAACTAGTTTTTCTCTAACCCCCACGGTTACTGGTGCTCAAAGCTATCAATGGAAAAAAGAAAATATAAATTACTCCACCAGTTCTACTATCACGATAGGTTCTGTTCAAAGTACTGATGCAGGTTCATATTCATTAATCGCAACCAATGGATGTGGCAGTGTGACGAGTGCCAGTGCAGTGTTAGTTACAAAGTTTGCGCCTACCATCACCAGTATAGGGTCTGGTAGTTCGGTATGCAGTGGAACCAATACTTCATTAACGGCTATAGTGAGTGGTAATGGAGATAATACCTTGTCGTATACTTGGGCAAAGGATGCAGTAGGGTTGGGAACCAGTGCTAGCAATGTACTAAGCCTTGCTAATTTTCAGACAGCGAATATTGGTACCTATTCATTAGGCGTATCAAATTCTTGTGGAACTACTTCTAGTCTTAGTGGACAAAATGTAGCCTTAGCATTATCTGCTTTGCCAACGATTACTGCTATCAGTGATCCAGCTGCTGTATGTGCAAATGGATCCTTAACAGTTAATTCTAGTGTAACCGCCAATAATGGCGGCAACCTTACCTATCAATGGTATAATTCAAATCAAGCGATCCCCAATCA
>Ga0214919_10009849_pt1 | contig 12237 bp, 19 predicted proteins | sample LL1503_MetaG_FD_177994 | JGI IMG/M metagenome (GOLD analysis project Ga0214919, IMG submission 177994) | Freshwater microbial communities from Lake Lanier, Atlanta, Georgia, United States - LL-1503 | ecosystem: Environmental > Aquatic > Freshwater > Lake | place: USA: Georgia | collected...
GCTCGTTCTGATGCACGAGCTATTTCATGTAGCATTCATGCATATCTCAGAACGTGCTGTTGCTGATCGTAAGCGTTCTCGTCTATGGAATGTGGCGACAGACCTTGCTATTAACAGTATTATTGGCGAAGATAAGCTGCCAGAGTTTTGTCTGATGCCGGGGCGTGCTCCTAAAACTGATGATCCCAAGCTTGCAGAGCTTATTAAGAGCTTTCCGAAGCTTGAATCTTCGGATTGGTATATGGCACGTCTTGAGCAGTATGCCAAGGATAATTCAAAGACCAATGGTGAGGGCGAATATGTCCTAGAGATTGGTAATGAGAACGGTGAGACTCTTGATGGTCATGGTAATTGGGGCGAAGCTCCTGACGAACTCCGTGACATTATGCGGGAGAAGGTCCGTGAACTAATTGAGAAGGGTGTTAAGAATGCTCAACGCAATGCATCATGGGGTTCTATTCCATCGGAGATTTCATCGGAGATTGAGCGTCTGCTAAAGAATGAGCTTGATTGGAAGGCAATTCTTCGGATGTTTATTGGGCGGGCACGATCAATGGATCGTTACTCCACGGTAAAGCGCATTAACAAGCGTATGCCTTATCTTTTTCCGGGAGTGAAGCGAACCACTGTTGCGAATGTTCTTTGGGCAATTGATCAATCGGGTTCTGTTAGTAATGAGGATGTCCAGCGTGGTTTGGCAGAAGCCTATGCTTGCAGCCGTGAATCACAAATTGATGTTGTAAATTTCGATACTGAAATTGATGAGTCATCATTTTATTCAGTCAAGAACATGAACAATTTCAAGTGGAAGCGTACTCGGAATGGTGGCACTGATTTTGATTGTGTCCAGCGATACTTGAATAATCCCAAGCATCGTGGCAAATACTCCGCAGTAATCATCTTTACTGATGGTTACGCTCCCAAGATGGGTGCAATCGTTGGAACCAAGGTTCTATGGGTCATTACAGAAACTGGTGATGCAAGCAATACTCGACCGGGAGATCTCGTAGCTAAAATTGGTCCAGATAAAGCAGTTAAGCGTGTTTGATTAGTTTTTCTGAAACATCATACTACTTATTGCATTATCCATAACTTATTTATATTTTATTGCATGAGCAGAAAACCCACAGGCTCGTCCTGTGGGATGAATGCGATTCATTTAAAATTATTTAAACAAAAACATATTTTGCATAATAATTAAAGTTATCGGAGTAATTAATTTTTCCGATATCGTTCGGAACGAACGATTACGAGCATGGAGGGAATGTAAAACCAACTGGCTTGCCAGCGGTAATTTTCAGTGAAGTGCTTAAAGTTCTAGAGATAAACTCTCTAGAAACCCACAACCTTGTGCTGTGGGTAGTTCACCTTATATTTAATTAGCCTAATATATTACTGATCAAAACTGGAGAAGGGCAGCTAAACACTGCCCTTCTTTTTTTTTACTATAACTAATGGAGAAAAAATGTTATTAAACATCAAGGAAGCATATACAGATAAAATTATTCTAAACTGTATTGTTTATGCTCATAAAATTAAACCAACAAATCCTGTTGTAGAAATCAATGAAGAGCTTTATAGAGAATGCAAACAAGCATTGAAAGCTTGTTTAGCCTATGATGGCATTGGGATTGCAGCAAATCAAATAGGTATCCAGAAAAGCTTTTTCATTATTAGAGATAATGAAAACCATGAGAACTATCATGTTTATTTTAATCCAAAATACAAAGCTATTGGTGAGGATGGTCCAGCAGAAAAAGAGGGATGTTTATCTGTTCCAAGAATAGAGTTATTGGTTAAAAGACCAACAAAAATAAAAGCTATGTGGATGGATATTGTGGATGGTCAATTTGTACCAGTAGAGAAAATTTTAACTGATATGGATGCACGTGTTTATTTGCATGAAATTGATCATTTGGTTGGAATGACTATTATTGATAGGACTTGTGAATTGAATCGGGATGGGAAAAGAGAATTAAAGAAGCGTCTTCAATATAAATGAAATTCAGCTAACGGCGATTGTTAGTGGTTCTGTTTGTTTTTTTGTAACAGGTGGTAGGATCATTGTTAAGATTCCATCTTTACAGGATGCAGTAATTTTGGTAGAATCTATTTTACTGGATACTACATAAGAAAAATGTTTTTCTTTTCTTCCTTCACGTTTCAAGGAAACTGATAGGCGACCTTCTTTAAGGACGACTGTTACATCTTCTTTGCTAAATCCTGGTACTTCTTCTTCAATTTTAACGGTTCCATCTGGTTCAGTTGTAATGAAACCGTTATATCTTTCGTGTGATAATTCTTTTATATTATGGAGACGATCATTTCTTTTCTTTTGATGAGTGGAAAGATCGTGGCCAAAGAATTCTTCGAAGAATGGTTGTGCGAATAAATAACCTGATGTTGACATGTTTTATTTTCCTTTGTTTATGCCGGATTATTTTCTCGGCGTATTACAAACTGTAAACACGCTTCAAAAGTTGTCAAGTGGTTCTATTTATTTTTTAGAAAGAAAAAAATATATGACCACAAATATAGAATTGCCAAAAGAAGTAAATGAATTTTTATCTGAATTTCTTTTTAAGAACAAATATGAGATGTATGTTGTTCCAAAGAATTCTTCAAAGCTCATGCGAGCAATAGGGTGGTTATTTGCGGTAACAAAAATAAGTCCACAGTTTATGGAACGCTATTACACTACAATAGGTCAAACTGTATATGTTCCAGACGAACTATTAAAAGATCCAGATATAAAAAATCTTATTCGTGTATTAACACATGAATCTATTCATATCATGGACTCTACAAGCCTCACAGATCCATTGTTTAAGTTTCTATATCTATTCCCACAATCATTGGCTTCGGTGGCTTTATTGAGCCTATTAGCACCATTATCAATTAAGTTTTTGTGGTGTTTATTATTTTTAATATTCCTTGCACCAATTCCAGCACCATTTAGATATTGGTTTGAGCTTAGAGCTTATAGAACCAGTATATTGTTTGCACGTAAAGAAGATAAATTAAGTGATGAACAAATGGTGCCAATATACGAATGGATTACAAAACAGCTTTCAACTAATCTATACTATTTCACATGGCCATTTCCTGGTATGATCATGAAACATTTAAAGGATGAATCATTTTTGAATGAAGATGAATATCAAGAAATTGTTAAAACCATTTCAATCAAGAATACGCTAAAGAGCTTAAGAAATCAATAGAGATAAAATGATTGAACTACATAAAATATTATTTGAAAATAAGATGGAGAAGAAAACAGGTGCTGGGATATTATTCTTTGCCAAGGACACCAAACGTTTTCTTATTCTTTTAAGGAATCCCAAGGTACACAAAGGAAATACCTGGAGTACTGTTGGAGGAAAATTAGAGCCTGGAGAATCTGCTGAAGAAGGTGCTGTCAGAGAAACAAGAGAAGAAATAGAGTTTGATGATGATATAGATCTCAAACCGCTCTATACGTTTAAAAAAATAAATTATAACGAGATTAAAAAAATAAATGTTTTATTCAAATATTATACCTATCTCGCTAAACTGGATAATGAATTTAAACCCAAACTAAATTGGGAAAATGTAGATTATAAGTGGGTAACACTTCCAGAACTTTTAGAAATAGAAGTTAAGCATCCTGGACTTAAAGAGCTTATTAAAAGAAAACATAAGTTGCTAAGATTTTTGTCAAAACAATAAATTGATTATTGTTCCTCTCTTCTATTGGTTATGTTCCACTATTGAAATAATTATCATTCAAAACTTATGAATAAAATATTAAAAATTATCAATGAAGAAATAGATAGGGTAATTTCTGAGAGTTGCGGCGATCTTTCTGTGTTATTGGAACAAGCACCACCAACACCACCAATACCACCAGCTGCACCAGGGGCACCAGCAGTGCCAGCAGCAACTCCTGCCGCTGCAACTCCACCTGTTCCCGGTGCAGCGCCCCCTGTAGCCCCTCCACAACCTGAATTGGATAAAGACCTAGAAGTTTTGAAGAAAAAGGTTAAATCTTCAAAGGATGATTTAGAAATCAAAAAACATTTACAATCTTCTTTTGAGGGAAAGAAAATAGAAAAGGTTCAAGATTTATATTCTAAATTAATATCTGATCCAGATTTGGAAGATAAAAAATCTGCGGTAAATAAATTTATGGAAGAATTTTTCCCAGAAATATATAAAAAAGCAAATAAACCAGCGGCAACAAAAACAACTGCACCCGTACAAGTCAATGCAATTCCAGCAATTGTTAAAGAATCTAAGTTGCAAAAGTCTATAAAAGAATATTTACATTATAAGAGATTATATAATCAAACAGGAGATGAGTGATATGAATATAACAATGGCTGAATTAAAAAAACTAATCAAAGAATGCGCTTGTGAAACAATGAAAGAAATGGGCCTAGATATGGAACCATCCTCAATCAAAGTTGTTAGCCTAGACGAACCAACAATAGCTTCTGGCTTATTTCCAGGATTAAGCCACGAAGATCATCACGATGCTGACCATCATGACCATGCTGATCATGATGACCAAGGTGAAAAATCTATGATGTTGAGCAATCTTGCTAAAATTGTAGACAAGTCAGCAGAACTTCGTAATCTTGTTGCACAAGTATCTGACAATGAAGAATGGGTTCAAGAAAAAATTGCAGTTGCTGCAAGTATGATTGATTCTATTCATGGTTACTTAAAATACACAGGAAAAGAATAAGGGTCAATATGATGTTAACAGAAGAAAAATTAAAGAAGCTTGTTTCACTTATGGTGGAAAAGAAAATTCTCCTTTTAAAAGAAGGCGTTAAATTTCAAGCTATTCGTTCATTGACCATTGAAGCACAACAAGCAGCAATGAAGTTTGAAGAAAATATGGTTGAAGCATTAGATCTTCTTGATCCAGATGAAATGGATGATGATCACCAACAAATCTATAGCCAAACAATGGCTGATATGCATTCTAAAGTGATTGAAGCTGTTGTTCATGCGGCAAACGTATTGAAAAATCTTCCAAATGCCAAAAAAGAAGAACCTCTTAGCAAAAAAGATAAAAAACCAGTCACTGAACCAGTAACAGTTTCTGATGCAGTCAAGTCTGAAATCTAAATTTTCTCTCTAATATCCCACCACAATTTGTAAACAATAATATATTATCCTTGTACACTATGTACAAGTACATCTAAAAGATACTGGAGTAATATATTATGGCAATGACAGAAGAAGAAAGCAGAGAGTTTAAAAATAGCATCTTTGCAACAAAGTCAGCACTTGAAGGTGGTCAAATGGTTGGCCCCGGTGGAATTCCTCTACAAAACGCTTCACAAACAGCACGTAAAGATTTAGGATTCGAATTACCTGTTGCTTCCGTTCCCCTTCCATCACGTGGTTTAGTTTATTCAGATGGTCCACTCCATCTAGCAGAAACCATTGATATCAAATCAATGACTGCAAAAGAAGAAGATATTCTAATGAATCGTACCTTGGTTCGTAAGGGTACTGTTATCACAGAGCTTCTCAAGTCATGTGTACTAGATAAGAACGTTGATGTCAACTCATTGATTTCTGGTGACCGAAATGCTCTCATGGTTGCAGTGCGTATTACTGGTTATGGTTCAGACTATGCACCAAAAGTAACTTGTCCTGCTTGCGATACCCAACAAGATTTCTCACTGGATCTCCAGAGTCTCCCAATCAAAGAACTTGATTTACAAAAACTAAAACAAGTTGCTCCAGGTCACAATGCTTTCGAGGTAGATCTACCAGTGTCAAAAAAGACTGTGGTATTTAAATTCCTTACCGGCAAGGAAGAAGAAAGAATGCTTCAGGATATGGAAGCAAAACGTAAGAAAGGCATTGTTCAAGAAAACCTTGTAACTACCAAACTTATGTTCTCAATTATTGCTATCGATGGTTCAACCGATCGTAGCTTCATCAATCAATTCTGCCAATATATGCCTGCTAAGGATTCATTGACACTACGTAAAATCCTTACAGACAATGAGCCCGGTATTGATATGACCTCCGAGTTCGTTTGTAATGGTTGTGGCCATCAGGAGGTGATGAACGTACCACTAGGTGCGGAATTCTTTTGGCCTAACAAGTGAACATAAGGAAGATATACTGCTTGAACCATTCTTTATATTAACATATTATGCTGGCATGGACTGGGAAACATATTATCATTTCCCAGTTGTTTACAAGCGATGGTTAATAAAAAGAATAAATGATGAGATCAAACGTGCTGTAGAAGGCAAGTCTGATACACCAACTAAAGCAGCGCATCACAATAGTCCTGACTTACGGGCTATGACTGGTAAGACAAAACATTTTGGACAAAACGGAAAAACACAACGTTTTACATGATGAGATAGATTGAATGTTTATGAAACCTCTGTAGGAAACTGCGGAGGTTTTGTTTTTGGAGAATCTCAAATGTCTTGGAACAAAATTGATATAAAGGCAGAATTAAGATATAATGATTGTTCCAAACAAGCTGGGATATATTCTATTGTTAACAAGCTCAATGGTAGAATCTACATTGGTTCTACACACTGGTTTGAAGACAGATGGATGTCGCATTTAAGAGCACTGCGTAAAAACAAGCATCATAATAGATTTTTGCAAAATGATTTCAATAAGTCTGGAGAATGTAACTTTGTTTTTGAGATTGTTGAAATTGTATCAGGAAGTAAAACTGCCAGGATGGATAGGGAGCAATACTACCTCAACAAATTATTTTCTGAATATGGTAATGAGCAGAGATACAATCACTATCAGGTTGCTGTTATTCCTGCAAGTCAGAAGTTTAACATAAAAAAGCATAGGGAAGATCGTGATTGGTTTATTGGACCAGATGGTAAAGAGTATGTTGTTGCGGACATAAAAAAGTTTTGCGGCAAATATAATTTAGAACTCAATGAGATCAATAAATTAAAAGCAAAAGAAATTCTGGATTATAATCAATGGAGAATGGCTGAAATAGAATTCTCCAGCAAAACTCTAAAGAACAGAAATACTGGAGCCGAAGAAGAAGTTTTCAATCCTTCCGTTTTTGCTAAGAGCCATGGAATAAATCAATCTCATATATCTAAACTTTTATCAGGCTTCAGAAAAAGTTGTGGTCCATGGATGGTAAAGGATCGTGTTTTCATTAACAATACTCACAGCGGTAAAATATACAAGATCTTATCTCCTATGGGAGACATAGTAGAGTTTAATAATTTAGAAAACTTTGCTAGAGAGAATGCTATGGAACGTACACAATTATATAATTTAGCTAAAGGAGTTCAATGGTTCTATAAGGGATGGACAGCTTTTGGTATTACAAAAGAAATGATTGCCGAAAGAAAAGCAATGAAATACGACAATATAACCAAAACATATACATTAGTTAATCCAGAAGGCCATGTGATTACTTTTAAAAACATCAGTCAATTTTGTAAGAAAAACGGTTTAAGAAAACAAAGTTTGATTAATGTTTCAAAAGGAAAAATTAAATCTTATAAGGGATGGACAATCCCTATAAACATAGTTGAATGATCTTTGTAATATAGTAGGTTATGAAAGATCATTATTATACTTTTACGGTAGGATTATCGAATAGCAGTGAGTTATATCAATTTGACAGTTCTAAATCTAAGTTTATTGGAACGGAATCTCGTCAAGTAAGTTTATATCTGACCAGACCTTTGGTTGGTTACAATCCATTAACATCTGCTGTTGCTGGCACTAGGTTTCCTGGTCTTATTATTAGACAGTATGACTTATCTGGAACTCTTATGAAATCTGTTGAATATCGTGATGTTACAGTGGTAAGATATGATAAAGGACCAGACTTAATTTTGGAGTTTACATATAATTCATGACAAACAATATAAAAACAGGAACATTAGTAGTTTATACAGCACCTATGTTTGGCGGCAAGACTTCCGCACTAATAGCGGAGTTAGAGAATTCTATTGAAGAAAATAAAAAAGCAGTAGTTGTAAAACCTGCTATTGATAAACGCTATAGTATTGATGATATCGTATCTCACGATGGTACATCTCTTAAAAAGCTAACTGGTCACAGTGTTCGTGTTCTGGGAGTAGAAGATGTTCTTACCAGTGAAGATTTATTTGGTGTTGATGTTGTATTAGTGGATGAAGCACAGTTTTTCACTAATCTTTGCAATAATTCAATATTAACATATCTGGAACGGGGAATTGATGTTATTGCCGTTGGATTAGACTTGGACAGTAATGGCGTTCCATTTGGATCTATGCCTTATCTTCTTTCTATTGCTGATGTTGTTTACAAGCTTTCTGGGATTTGTTCTGTGTGTGGCGAAGATGCCACACGAACATTTAGGAAGCTTTCTGCACCCAGCACAGATCAAGTATTGATTGGCGGCAAAGAAACATATGAACCTCGTTGTCTTCAGCATTGGCTTGAAGGCGAGAGAGAAAAGAAAAGCTGGTTAAGTTGAACCATTGACAGCGATGCTGTAGTTCTGCTATAATTGCTCTGTAATCTAACTAAAACAGAGGAATATAATGCACAAAGTTTTTGTATATGGCAGTCTTAAAAATGGTTATGGCAACAATAGACTGCTTCAATCAAGTGAATATTGCGGACAAGATATTACCAGTTCAGCAGACTTCAAGATGATTTCTTTATGTAGTTTTCCGGGGGTCATCCATTCAGAAAATGGATTTCATATTTCTGGAGAATTATATCGTGTTAATGATAAAACTCTCCAATCATTGGATCGACTAGAGGGCAACGGTAGTTTTTATAAGCGTGAGCTTGTAAAGCTTAAAGGCTTTGATGAAGACGCATGGATGTATGTTTTGATGGATGGTAGAGGGTTTAATCACGAAGACGATCGGGTTCAAAGTGATGAAAATCTAAATATCCACAAATGGGTTTAGAAGACAAAGTTTCCTAGAGATATAATTAACACAAAGACTTTTATAAAGGATTAAATATAATGGCACAACTTCGTGAAAAGATTCGCACAATGGTTCGCAATGAATTTGTATCTCGTCTACTTGCAGAAGCAGAAGAAGAGAAAAAGGATGAAAAAGTTTATCGTTCTTCAAATTACAACACAGTATGGGATAACTTGGAATCAGGAACAAAGGCACAAGAGATTTCAAAGAAGCCATCCAAAAATGATTTCATTCGATGGTTTCTAAAAACTTATATTGTTTCTCCAACATCCAGCTTAAAACTTGATAAAGAAGATGTAACAAAAGTTATGGATCTTTATGAAGAAGCTAAAAGCCCAGATGAATTTGTTGAGCAATTGAATCTTAACCGCTGGATTTTTGCTAACTCAAACTTCTCCAAGGATGCAGATCCGGTATTTAAGATGGTTAAAGCTTATAAGGATGCCAAAGAATTTGGTGGCACTCATATTGATTATGGTCAACTACAAGCTGCCATGGCAGATAAATCAGCCGGTGAAGAGTCAGAAGAACCAGGACGCACTTATGATACTGTAAAGGGTGCCGAAGAAGCTAAAACAACCATTGCAGATCTATTGGCTGCTGACCCAACTGAAACAACAACCAAGCAATCTGTATTGAATCGTATTGAGAGTGCTCTTAAACATGTTTCAGGTGATGAAGGTATGCTTGCACTTCTAAGTGACTTCCTTAAAAATCCAAATGCTGATCAGGATGCAAAGATGGATGCAAAGGATATGCTTACCCGACTAAATAAAATCGTTAATAGTTCCGTTGATAAATATTCTTCTATGTTTTCTGATGCAATGATCAGTGCATTCAAAGGCGTTGCAGAAGAAGATGAACAAGGACATCAAAAGGCATTTGCAGAAGGGATTGCTGATTTTGCAGATGAACTACGCAAACAAGGGGTGAAGTCACTTGGCAGCCAAGAGATTGATGTTTTCAATGATGTGATTACACGTATGGCTGGAGAGGGTAAAGATGTATTGGATATGATTATTCATACAGCAAACAATCCAGAAGAGTCAGATCGTTACATTGATGAAATCATCAGTGAGCTATATGAAGGATTTAAAGCAGAAATGGATAAACGCACAAACTTCAACTCTCTTGGTGATTTTATTGATCAAAATCCAGAAGTAAGAGAAATTCGTAAAGAGTTGAAATCAATTGCTCTTCGTGGTCGCCCAGCGGGCTCTACTGCCGCAGCTATGGCAGCACGAAAAGCAAAAGCATAATTAAAAACCAAATAGGAGGCTAGAAATTACTGGCCTCCTATTATTATATGTTTGATATCATCTCAAAATTTTTTCATAAAAACTATAGTAAAAATACTGAAGAGCCAGAGATATATAAAATATCTGAAAACTCTATAGAATTTAATTTATCAGTTGATGATGAAAAAGAAAAACAAAAAATAATATTTGAGATATTGTGTTTAAAACATGATAGAATTATATTGTTGGAAATCATGTCTATAGATGGTGGTGTTTTAATAAAGATCTTTTCTAAAGAAAAAGATTTGATTAATGATTTATATGGAAAAATACTAAAAATATTTTGGGAGATCAAGAATGTCTAAAGTGATTGTAAACGCTTCGGGTGAAAAATTTATTGTTAGCGATGAAGCTTCTGAAATTGATATGGAAGATCAAGATGATTCTTTTGTAAATCAAGATATTTCTAAAAAAGAAATAATTGATCCTATTAATTTTCTGTTCTTTTTCAACAACGAGCAAGAAGTTACTTTTCCTATACAAGTAAAATCATATCGTAGTTTTAAAGATAAGATTAAGCTAAGTGGATATATTTTGATCACAGACTTCCTTTTGTTTCTTAACCAAAAGGAAAACATTTTAACCAAGATGGAAGTTAGAATGTCAAACAGAAAATATGTTGTATTTGAAGGAAAAGCAAAAACGCTAAATATTTCTGCAAAAGATATGAATGCAGTTATGTGTAATGTTGATCTTTTATTTGTAACGAATATTTAATACTGGAGAATATTCAATGAGAAAAAATTTAATTGCCTTGTCTCTTTTTAATGCAGCCAAAGTATTGAAAGAACAAGAAGAAGTAGAGCTAGCTCCACCAGCACCAGCACCAGCAGCCGATGGGGGGCCTGGAGTTCCTAGAGGAAAAGGCGGGGAACCACTTACTATAGAAAACATGATTGAAAGATTTAACGTTATTCGTGCCGGTAAATCTTTTGATGACCCAGAAGTTTTTGGACAATTAACCACACTTTATAAAGCTATGGAAGATGAACAAAAACAAAAACTAGATACTCTTCTATGGAACATTGGAAAAATTGTTCAGAATGTTTCAGATAAGACTGCTGCACCAGAAGCTGCTCCACCAGCACCAGAAGCTCCTGCTCCTGCACCAGAAGCTACCCCACCAGCACCAGCACCAGCACCCGAAGCTGCTGCTCCTGCTCCTGCACCAGCTGCATGATGAATTAAAATGAAGCCCGAAGATTCATTAAAACAAATCATAACAGAGTCTATTCTTGCTGAGAGCAAGAAATGGAAATATCATATGATTCGTAAACCAGGATTTCTTTATAAAGAAAAGAATGTATCTATTGATTCTGTGAAGCATATTAATTTATTAAAGAATACAGTTGAGCACTTACAAGCACTTAAATCTGCTTATGCTGTAGGAAGTGCTATGCGTCATATAATTTCTCAAACTTGCAGTCGTTTAAATCGTTTAGTAAAAAAACTAGAGCTTCAACCAAAGCCTTGACCTTTGTTCAAATATCTGACATAATAGGATTATGTTGATCAAAGTTCCAATGTTTTATCGTGAATATTCGGTTGTTATGACTGAAGCGCAAGGTAATTACATTCCTTGTATGCCGTCTATTGGGACAAAAAATCCAATTACAAGGGTACCTGTTGGTTCAAGATTTCAATTTATTCGTAAGGTTGAAGAAGATCTTTATGAGATTGAGATGATTGGTAGCAGTGATATGAAGTGTTTGATTACCAGCCATGTTTTTCAATGGATTCTACCTGTTTATCGTAAGAAGCGATAATTTCAGCGTTCTGTACCTTCAAACAAATAAGAAACAAATTCTTTTAATGGTGCCACAGGTGGTGTCCCAGGTGCGGGTGCATTTTTAGCTTCTACAGCTTTTTCTTTATCGGCCAAAACAGCTGCATTTCTTAGAGCTTTTGCGGCATCTTCTTTTGGTCCACCAAGAGCAGTTGCTATGGTTACTAATAAATCTCCTGTGTTGGTTTTTCCTTTGACAGATGCCAAA
>Ga0214919_10009850_pt1 | contig 12235 bp, 12 predicted proteins | sample LL1503_MetaG_FD_177994 | JGI IMG/M metagenome (GOLD analysis project Ga0214919, IMG submission 177994) | Freshwater microbial communities from Lake Lanier, Atlanta, Georgia, United States - LL-1503 | ecosystem: Environmental > Aquatic > Freshwater > Lake | place: USA: Georgia | collected...
CAGGGTTCATGGTCAATACGGTTGGGCCAGGGGTAGAGCACTTGGCCTCGACCACCGGTCGGAATGTCCTCGGCGGCAAAACCCTCAATAACGGGTACCCCGCCACGGACGTAGGCCCGCAGGGTGGCACCCACCTCTGTCACCACTGCTCGCTGGTCACCGTGGGCGATCGCAATCTGCTCACCACTCGGTAATGCTTCGGCCTTCACCATTTAGTCACCACCATGTCGCTTCTTACCGTTATCGTACGACTAATGCGCTTACTAATTACGAACGATGACGGAATCAATGCTCCCGGGATTCAGGCCCTCACCCGGGCTATCTCTCAGTGGGTCGCGCTCAATCCGGCGGAGCGGTCGGCCATTGTCGTGGCCCCAAACCGGAACTTCTCCGGTATGAGTTCGGCCGTTGGGGACATCTTTGACAAACCCATGGTCGCCTACGAGCGTCGGGTTATTGAAGGGGCCGAAAACATTCCGGCCTACGCCCTCGACGCGGCGCCCGCACTCTGCACGATCATCGGTGGCATTGGCTACCTCGGTGAACGTCCCACCATGGTCGTCAGCGGCATTAACGCTGGGGCCAACGTCGGCCGCAGCGTGTTGCACTCGGGCACCATCGGAGCCATCCTCACCGGGGCCCAGTTGGGAATGTCGGGATTAGCCGTCTCGTCTCAGTGGGACGAAGCAATCACGCACTATGAAACGGCCGCCAAAATTGCTGTCGAAGTGCTCGACCAGTTCTACGACGCTCCGGCGCGCACACTCCTGAATCTCAATGTGCCGAACTTAAGCACGGCCGATCTGAAGGGAGTCCGACGTGGTCGCATCTCCAAGGCCGGCATCATTAAAGCCACCCCGAGCGAAGAGTCGGGCTTCACGCTCGGCGAGTCGGGAGAGATCCCGCTGCGCTTTGGTGCCGCTACCCCTCAGCTCGGTGATGTGAGTGACGAGCAGGCCGATGAAGATGGCGCTCTCGTAGTGGCCGGTTACGCCAGCCTGACGGCTCTTCGTGGCGTTCACGAGGACACCGACAGCAGTACCGACGACCTGATGCGACTCAGCCTCGAGGCCATTGAGACTCACCTCCGTAGTCACCGCTAGTCGTCTTCTCGGGGACGTCCTCGCTGCTCCTTGTGGCGACCCGCGATTCGTTTGGATTTCAAACGCCGTAGCGAGCTGCCCTTAGTCGCTTTGGTGGGACGTCGACGGGTCGGGACGCGAAGGCCAATCTCAATACGTTCGCCTAATCGCAGCAGTGCCTCGGCACGATTTTTAGTCTGAGAGCGATGCGTAGCGACGGAGACTCGAACCACTGAAGGCAACGTCGTGGCGAGCCGGTGTTGTTGCGATTCACTGAATGCGGACGATGCCGCCGGAGTAAACGAGATAGTAATGCGACTCAATGTTCGATTGGCATGCTGTCCACCCGGACCGCCCGACGTCGAAGCTTTAGCGTCAATTTCCGAAGCTGGAATGATGACGGCGCCAATGACGAGGTCACCATTGTCACTCACTCGTACGGCTGCCATCGCAACACTCCTCAATTGTGGAATTCAGTCCTCTGAACCAAGCCCTTATTCAGTGGGATTGTTAAAGCGCACCATCGCCAGCTGACTAGCCGAAGCCACGAGCTGATCTCGATCATCAAAGAGCTCGCATCGCTCATCAACAAGGCCGTCTTCAATCACCACACACCACTGCCGGACCTTCAACCACTCGCTCGAAGGAATGGAGCGAACGTAAGAGCTCAATTGCAGCGTCGGCACCCATCCGCTGGAACCGATGGGAAACGTGGCGGGCGGCAGCGCATCTGAAGCAAAGAGCAGACTCCATGCATCCCATTGCGACTGGCCATCGTCGAGTCGCATCCATCCACGAATCTCGGCCTTCTCGGAAACTTCTCCGCGGGCGAAGGTGGTGCAGGCGGGATCGAGACGCTGATCTTGGGCGCCCAAAATATTGATTACACCGTTCGCCGGGGAACGGGGGCAGTCCTCTAATGGTGGCAGGATCGGCGGCACGGCGTCATGGTAGCGAGGAGCCGATCGCTCACTCAAGGTGCCGAGGGTGATCAACGACTCATTGGTGATTGCGCCATTTTGCTCCAGGGCAACGTGAACGAAACTGGCGCCACGCCCAATACGACGAACAGTGGCCACCACAATGGCGGGGCCGAGTTCGGGGGCGCCGATGAAGTTGGTGGTGACCGCCGTGGCGTGAATATGAGGGCCGCCCTGGGCCGCAGCCTCCGCGAGGGCTGCATTGGCCAGGACGCACTGGAGGTAGCCACCGTTAGGGCGGCCTACGACGGTGTACTGCTCGGAGAGATTTACCGCGTAGCGACCATTCCCGAGGGAATCAACGGCGGCGGCGTCGCGAAGGGCGTGAGTTTGGGGGGCGTTAGGCACTCCTTTACCCTAACCAACTCGCCGACGCCCGCCGGTAGATTGATGGTGGAAAGAGGAAGCTATGAACACAATTGCGCACTTCGTAAATGGACAGCGTGTGGAGGTTTCGAGCGACCGACACCTCTCCGTGTTTAACCCGGCCACGGCCGAGGCCATCGGCGCGCTCTTTGTCCCCTCGACGACTTTTCTCGACGAAGTAGTCGCAACTACCGTGGCTGCCGCCGCCCAGTGGCGCACTTCATCGCTGAGCCGCCGTACCGCGGTGCTCTTTGCCTTCCGTGAGCTCCTCGTTCGCCACACCGAAGAACTGGCCCTACTCATCACCACCGAGCAAGGCAAGACCTTGGCTGACGCCCGAGGCGAGTTAGCCCGCGGACTAGAGAATGTTGAGTACGCCTGCGGACTCGCTGATCACCTCAAGGGCGAGTTCGCCAGTCAAGTGGCCGACGGTGTTGATGTTCATTCCTTCCGGGAGCCAATCGGCGTTGTGCTGGCTATTACCCCCTTCAATTTTCCAGCCATGGTGCCCCTCTGGATGCTCGCCAACGCGATCGCGGCCGGCAACGGCGTGGTGTTAAAGCCATCCGAGCGCGATCCTTCGACCGCCGTGCGCCTCGCGGAACTCTTGATTGAAGCCGGGCTACCCGCCGGTGTTCTTAACGTCGTGCACGGTGATCGCCACACTGTCGAATATCTACTCGAGCACCCGTCCCTCGAAGCCATCAGCTTCGTGGGGTCGACCCCCGTCGCTCATTCGATCTACTCGACTGGGACCCGCCTAGGGAAGCGCGTGCAAGCCCTGGGTGGGGCCAAGAATCACATGGTCGTCCTACCCGATGCCGATATCGCCGTGGCGGCCGATGCCGCCATCAACGCCGGCTTCGGCGCAGCTGGCGAAAGGTGCATGGCCATCAGCGTCGTCGTCGCCGTAGGCGATAGCGCCGATGAACTCGTGGAGGCGATTGCCACCCGCATGGACCGGCTCACCGTTGGCTCCGGGGTCGATACCACCAGCGACATGGGCCCGCTCATCACGCAAGAGCACCGCGACCGCGTGGCGCAGTACGTCGCGAACGCCCCAAGCGAGGGCGCGGTCATCGTGCGCAGTGGCGCTGACCTCGTCGATCGGCCGGGTTTCTACTTTGGGCCGAGCCTCCTCGATCACGTCACCACGGACATGGCCTGCTATCGCGACGAAATATTTGGTCCAGTGTTGAGTGTCGTGCGTGTTGAGAATTTTGACGACGCCGTGTCACTCGTAAACGCCAACCCCTTTGGCAATGGTGTTGCCATCTTCACTCGCGACGGCAACGCCGCACGACTCTTTAGTCGCGCTGTTGCGGTCGGCATGATTGGTATCAATGTGCCGTTACCCGTTCCGGTGGCCAGCTTCTCATTCGGCGGCTGGAAGAACTCGCTCTTCGGTCACGCCCACATGTACGGCCCAGAAGGTATGGCCTTCTACACCCGGGGCAAAGTCGTCACCTCAAGGTGGCCGGAGCCCAGCGAGTCACAAATAGACCTGGGCTTTCCCAGAACACGATAAACATGAGCCAACTGAACCACTTCCTCTGGGGCGGTCTACGTGAAGCCGCCCTGATGGTCTGGATGACCTTCTGGCCCCTCGTCCTCGGCTTCACGATTTCCGGAGTGGTCCAATCTTTCGTCAAGCGTGACGGCCTTCGGCAAACCCTCGGGGCCTCGACATTCCGTTCAGCCTCCACGGCAAGCATCCTCGGCGTTATCTCCTCCTCCTGCAGTTATGCCGCCAGCGCCATGGCGCGAGCCCTCTTTGTGCGCGGGGCGTCGTTCACTAACGCCACCATCTTTATGATCGCGTCGACCAACCTCGTTATCGAGCTCGGCATCGTGCTCTACCTACTTCTCGGGTGGCAATTCCTCGTGGCGCAAATACTCGGTGGTCTCATCATGGTGGCCATCCTCGCCTTGGTCGGACGTCGCCTACTAGACGTTGATCAGGAGGCACTCCGTGCGGCGAGCGACGACTCGCCCGCAGGTGCCCAGCGTGACGAGGTAGTCCCTTCCTTCCGCGAAGCCCAGGGCTGGTTTCGAGCGGCGCGCTACACCATCGGTGACATCACCATGCTGCGTAAAGAGCTTTTCTTTGGGTTTCTCGTCGCCGGCTTCCTGGCCGCCGAGATTCCTGATTCGTGGTGGTCGCATCTCTTTTTAACCAATCATGGCTGGTGGACCACGGTAGAAAACGTTGTCATCGCTCCACTCTTCGCCGTCATCTCATTCGTCTGCTCCGTAGGGAACATCCCACTTGCGGCAGCGCTATGGGTAAAGGGCGTCAGCTTTGGGGGGGTCATCGCCTTTATCTTTGCGGACCTAATCACACTTCCCCTCCTGCTCATCTATCGACGTTTCTACGGAGGTGCGAGAGCGCTACGGCTCTTTCTAGTCCTGTGGGTCGTTATGAGCACCGGGGGCCTCCTTATCGAGTTGATCTTTCGTGCGCTGCACGTCGTTCCGCCGATGCCCAGCCACGTCATGATGGGCCACGAATTTTCTCTCGGGTGGAATCTCCGGCTCAATATCGTGGCCGTCGTAAGTTTGCTACTCACCTTTGCGCTGAGTCGACGAAGCGTCAGTGACGACAGTGTCGCTATCGATCCCGTTTGCGGCATGCAGGTGGCCAAAGACTCACCGGCCGCCGTGGGCGACGTCGACGGCATCCGCTACTACTTCTGCGCGCCCCGCTGCCAGGAGCGATTCATGAATGACCCGACAAAGTTTCTGAGCCAGACCCCCGTCATGTTGGAAGATCCCGACGGCGACGCTACCGATCCCATCTGTGGCATGAAGGTGAACTCCAAGCATCCTGCCGCCCGGGCTGAGAGCCCCGAGGGTCCGGTCTATTTCTGTAGTGAGGGCTGTCGGGGACAGTGGTTGGCTGGACCGAATGCCGCGCCAGGCACCCAGCAAATTTCGCTCAGCCGAAAGCCCAAAATATGATTCGCCGCGTGGAAGTCGGGCCTTCACCTCGCGTCTACGGTGTCTGCATTCACGACGGTGCCGTGCTCTTGGTTCGAGCATCCAATCCCCACGACGGCGGCGAGATCTGGTGGCTACCGGGTGGAGGAATCGACTGGGGTGAATCGCCCCAGCAGACTCTGGAACGAGAGTTCACCGAAGAGACGGGTCTAGTCGTTACCAACCACCTCCTCCACTCAGTGCTTGATGATCAGCGTGTCCGAGTCAACGGTGACCACGTCCACACGGTACGAATCATCTACCTCGCCACGGTGGAAGTTGCTCCCCTGCAGCACGAAGCCGGTGGAACGACCGATTTTGTGATGTGGGCCCAGCTCAGCGAGCTCGATCAGCTTGGTTTGGCCGACTACGCCCAATCCTCAATTGAGGCCGTGGTCACCATGCTCGCGTCCACGGAGACCAACGAACTCAAGAATTCGTTGACTCCGTTTCGCGCGGCGGCCAATCTTTAGACGAAGTACTTCGTCTTAAGTTCGCGCTTCAAGAACTTTCCGGCGGGGTTCCGCGGCAGTGGTTCGTTCGTGAAGGCAATACGGGTTGGAACCTTGAATCCAGCTAAGCGGATCGACACGTGGTTACGGAGTTCATCATCCGTCAACTCCGCACCGGCACGGAGCATGACTACGCAAGCCACCTCTTCGCCCAGTCGCTCGTGCGGTACACCGAAAACAGCGGCCTCGTGCACTGAAGGGTGCTCGTAAATTGCCGCTTCGACTTCGGCCGAGTAGACGTTTTCACCAGCGCGTAGCACCATGTCCTTGGCGCGGTCTTCAATGTATAGGAAGCCCTCTTCGTCAACACGACCGATGTCGCCACTGCAAAGCCATCCGTCGACAATCGTCTCCGCGGTGGCTTCGGGCTTCTGCCAGTAGCCACGGATCAACGTTGGGGACTTCATCCAAATCTGTCCCCGCTCACCGACCGGCATGCTCTGGAGATCATCGTCACGAATGTCAAAGTCCATGATGATTGTCGGTGTCCGGCCAGTCGACGAAGGATGGCTGACGTAGTCATCTCCGAAGTTTCCAGGGCCGTAGGCGTTGGTCTCAGTCATGCCGTAGCCAATGCTGGGTCGTCCGGTCTTGAAGGAACTTTCGACGCGAGCCACCAGCTTGGGTGGCGCAGGTGCTCCACCGCCACCGATGGAGGCGAGTGAGCTGGTGTCGTACTTCGAGAAGTTCGCACTCTCCAGCATGTCCCAACTCTGCGTTGGTACGCCGACGAAGTTGGTGACCTTGTGGCGCTCTATGAGCTGCAAGGCGCGCTCGGGCTCCCAGCGGTACATCATCACTAGTTTGAAGTGCCACATGAAACTGCTCATCATTACTGGAATACAACCCGTCACGTGGAAGAGCGGCACGATCAAAATGAAGCAGGCAGGCAGGCCACTGGTCTGCTCTGCAGCCCCACGGCGAGCGGCATTCACGTAGGCACCCGAGGAGAAGGCCATGAGGGCCTGTGTCACGGCGCGGTGCGAGGATACGGCACCCTTCGGGAATCCCGTTGTGCCGGAGGTGTAGAGAATCGTGGCGTCGTCTGTCGGGGCGATCTCGACGTCGGGCATCGCCATGCCGTGCACGATGACTTCATTCCAGTTCTGAACACCGGGGTCGAGGGGCTGCAGATCATCAAGGCGAACGCCGAGCATCGCCACATTGGCCTCGTTGCAGGCCTTGTGGGCACGAGCAATTCGCTCGGTGTCGGCGATCAGCAGGGAGAGTCCGGCGTCATTGACGGCATACTCCATCTCATCTTCCGTCCACCACGCGTTAAAGGAGACCGAGATGGCGCCAACCGAGGTGATTGCTGCGAAGGAAATAATCCATTCGGGGAGGTTTCGCATGGCCACACCGACGCGATCACCCTTCTTGATGCCGAAGTGATGCACGAGGGCGTAGGCCAGAGCGTCGACTGACTCCATGACCTTCTTGTAGCTCCACTCTTCGTCCTCGTAGACGAGGAAGATGCTTTCGTCGATTCGCGCGGGGGCGAAGACATCGCGGAGTGAATTGGGGGCGTTTTTAAAGACGCGATTGGTTACGCCATCCACCGTCTCTTCAATAACTTCAAATGGCTGACCGGCACCGGAAATTGCCGCAATCGCCTCGTCGTACGTCATGGTCACATCTGCCTCCCTAGGACTCTGTGAATCCTACGACAGGAAGTGGGTCGTGTCGTCGAGATTTCTTGCTAGAACTATTGGATGCCAATCAACGTGACCGCCATTGCCGGCCTGCCCGACCACGTCAACGACGTACGGATTCGGACGGCCAATTTCATCAATACCGAGATTTTGCCCCGAGAAAGCGAGCTCTTCGTTCGCCGCAAGGGTGCTGCCGTGACCGAGGCCGAATTGGCTCACGCCAAGACGCTGCGCGAGGAAATCAAGGCCAAGGTGAAGTCGGCCGGCCTCTGGGCCCCCCACCTCCCCCAGGAGTACGGCGGCATGGGGCTCGACTTTCTCGCCCACGCCTATATGAACGAAATCCTGGCCTACGCCCTCGGCGCCGCCAGTCTCTTCGGCGTCGTGGCTCCCAACTCGGGCAATCAGAAGGTTCTACTCAAGTACGGCACGGAAGAGCAGAAGCGCAAGTGGCTCCTCCCCCTCGTCGAGGGTGTCATGGAGTCGGGCTATTCAATGACCGAACCGGAGAACGCTGGTAGTGATCCCCGGTCCATCAAGACCTCGGCCCGTCTCGAAAATGGCGAATGGGTCATTGACGGACACAAGTGGTTCACCTCCAACGGGCTGGCGGCCGATTTCTTCATCGTGATGGTTCGCGTTGCTGACGAATCGGGCAAGGGTCGCATGGCCCAAATCATCGTGCCGACCAAGACACCGGGTGTCGAGATTGTGCGCGGTATTGGTATCTGGGGTTCAGGCTCATCGGACCACTGCGAAGTCAAGTACACCGATGTACGCGTTCCCGAAGAAAACATTCTTGGTCGAGTAGGTCAGGGTCACGAAGCGGCCCAGGAGCGCCTCGGCGCCGGACGAGTCTTTCACTGCATGAACAGCGTGGGCCAGATGTGGCGAGCCTTTGACCTCATGGTGGAGCGCTCCTTGTCTCGCGAAGTACACGGCGGACTGTTGAAGGACAAGCAGTTCGTCCAAGGGATGATTGCCGACTCGTACATCGACCTCCAGACGGCCCGACTGTTGACGATCCGCACCGCCGAAATGGTGGACCGCGGTGACCCCCAGGCCCGTACCGAAATTTCAGCCCTCAAGGTCTACGTACCGGCTGCATTCCACCGTGTCGTGGACCGCGCTATTCAGATTTGGGGAGCAGCTGGTGTATCGAACGACCTGCCGCTGGCCCAGATGTACCTCGGTGCTCGAACCCTTCGACTGGCCGACGGGCCCGATGAAGTGCACCGCATCTTGATTGCCAAGAACGTCTTTGCTCACTACGAATCCGGAGAGTCCTGGAACTTTGCCGGCTAGTGCCGGGCGAGTATCGGTGCACTGTCACATCGGTCCCACTAGGCCCGGTGCGGGCGGCCCTAGTGGGCCGTGAGGTCTTTGCGCCACATCGCCATTGATCCGGCCAACTTCGCCCCCAGAGCCTCGTTGACGTCAATCATCGGTTGATTACGCGTTGAGTTGAAGGTGGTAATTCTGGAGGTGGCGTACCCGGCACGTGCAAACTCTCGGAGATTCACGGCTTTCATCAGTCCACCCAGACGGTGCCCTCGATGCGAACGGGCCACCAAGGTGTCCCACTGGTAGGCCGTTGAGGGATCATCTCGAGACACGGTGAGTTCGGTGTAGCCAGCCAATTCGCCGGTGTCACGGTGCGTGGCGGCCACGACAAGAAGGTCTCTCCCCATGTCGTAGACGGTCTGCTCGTGAGTACGGAGTCGCTCCACACTCCAGAGCTCCTCTTCAATAAGCACGTCTGCGTGATTGGCCTCAACGCCCATCCGGGACATTAAATCGGACAACGGCGCGGCCAGCCGTTCTGGAGTCGAGCGAATCCATCGGTGGAGTTCATACGAAGCCGCCGGCGCCATCCACTCCTCCACCATCGCATCCAGCGTTGCACTGGGTTGAGGCCAACGAAGATCCCGGCGGGCCATTTCGTCAGTGAGCTCATACCCACGCCGCGGAGCAAAGAAGCGATTGGGCGCAGCGCCCATCTCCTCGGCCCCCTCAATAACAAAGAAGAGCAGCTCTGTGCGCCCCAGGGTCCGGCCGTACTGTTCGACAAAGGCCAAGAGGGTTGACCCGAAACCACGTCCAGTCAATGTGGGCTCCACAAATAGATCGCCGTGCAGGGAGTGCAGGTTGTCATCGCGAGAAATTTCCAGTCCGGCGACGGCGACGACCGTTTCCTCTTCTCGTAACGCAAAGAGGTGCTTAACATTGGGGGCTTCCTCATCGAGCGCCCGGGCCCGCCATTCGTCCGGCTGCCAACCACCGCCACGACCGCCATCTCGTTGCAACTCGGAACGTTGGAGAACGCCGAACCACTCCATAAATGCTTCGTCATTGCGAGCATCGACGCGTTCAATCGGCATGGACGGAGTGTACGAGAAAGCGTCAGATAGCCTTGAATTCTTATGTCCCTCCTTTCGAATGTCTTTCCTGACGACTTTCGAAAGGCGCTAGTCGGACCAGTGCGACGATTCTTTGTCATGACGGCCGTGAGCGCAGTGGGGCGGGGACTGACAATGTCGCTCTTCGTGGTCTATCTCCACTCGGTGCGACATCTCTCGCTGGGCTTTACGACTGCACTCCTCAGCATCAGTGCAGTGATTCAACTGGTCACGAGCCCTTTGTGGGGAACAATGGTTGATCGCTTCGGCCCAGTACGGCCCATGTTGTTATCGCTCATTGGCGACACCGTCGGACTCGTTTTCTGGGCATTCGCCTCCACGACCCGTCAGGCCGCGATTGCGATGGCCATCATGGCTCTCTTCGCCGGCGGCTCCTGGGGTCCGGCGGCCACTCTGCTGACACGAATCGCACCCAGCCATCATCTCCAGCGTGCTTTTGGTTTGAACTTCATGCTCGTCAATCTCGGTATCGGTTTCGGGGGGCTCGTCTCGGCTTCGATCGTGAATATTCACCGCCCCTCGTCATTCTCTACGCTCTATCTCCTGAACGCCGCCGTCTTTGCAGCCGGTGGTGTGATCGTCGCCACTCTGTGGCGCTACGGCCAGGCCGTGCCGAGGGAGAGCATCGAGGAGTCCCACCGTCACGATGGTTGGAGCATCGTTTTGCGAGATCGGCGGCTCGTGCACTTTGTCCTGGCGTCACTCATCCTCCTGATCGCCGGATACGGTTCCCAGGAGGCGGGCTTCTCCCTCTTCGTCATCGACCGAATGCAATTACCGGTTCACGACATTGGCATCATCTTCTTTTTCAATACCTCCACCATTGTCGTGGCGCAACTTTTCGCGCTTAACTTCATTGACGGGCGGAGTCGCACTCGCGTCATGAGCGGCGTTGGTGCCCTCTGGGCCCTCTTCTGGCTGATCGTTCTCGGTGCTACTCATCTCAATCACACCGTGGCGCTCGTATCGATGTGCATCGGCATGGTGATTTTCGCCATCGGGGAAACGGCCTGGTCCCCCGTCGGGCCGGCCCTGGTCAATGAGATTGCACCTGAGCACCTTCGTGGGCGCTACAACGCCGCTAGTTCGCTGACGTGGTCGATTAGCAGCACCCTCTCCCCCATGATTACGGGCCTCTTTCTCGGCTCCTCGGTCGCCGACTACTGGCCCCTCTGTGTGGCACTCCTGGCCTTAATCGGCAGCCTCCTCGCGCTCTCTCTACGACGGTCACTCAGCCCCGAGGAGGACGGTCGCACCAAGGTGATGTCATAGCTCTCCCGCACAATGGGTGCATGTCAGAACACACCGCCACCATCTTTGTCAGCCCCGCCACCAGCCCGCACCACTACGCCGGAGGCGCCCAACCTACGCACGTCATGTTTCTTGACGAAGGGGGTCGTACCGTTTGGTCTATCCATAACTTGACCGACTGCAGCACGCCAGTTACCTACCTGATCCCCCAGGCGCCCGAGACAATCCTCTCCGACGCGCTCTTGATGATTGGCGCACTAGTCACCCAAGATTCTGCCTGCATCAGTGCCCTGATGGCCCGTGGCTTCTCCCCGGGCGACGGTCGTGTCGATCTAGCCGCAGGAGACTTTCTCCCGTTCAAGGCGGAGTTGCTGGCGGACGGACTTCGCCCGGCTCGCCTGGGTGTCGCGACGAGCCTGCACTCCACCGTGGGCCGCCAGATTAGCGAGTTGACGGCTCTTGGCACTGAGGTCGAGCTCTACCTCGCCACCCCACTTGACAGCGACACCATTACCCGAAAGGACTAGCTGGTACTAGTCGGCGAAGGTCGAACGCTGTGCCGTATTCGTAGCGCGGTCAAAGCTGTATTCGTGGTCCAGCACGGCACCCATGCCGGCGTAGGACTCGTAGAACTCGGCACGGCCCCGCTTCATGGCGGCCCGGTGCTCGGGACACTTGGCCCAGCGCTTAGCACCATCCAACGATCCGAAACGCTCGAGCACGACGCCTGAGTGCTCCGACTCGGCGACTCGTTCAATACTCTCAAACTCATACTCCACGTTCGAGGCCGCCAGGCTGTACATCTCAACTGCTAGGGCGTCATAGGCCGCCACGTCACAGTCCTCTCGAAGGGTGTAGCGAAAGACGTTGAGATAGGACATAACACTCCTTGACAGCAGGTTTGGTTATTTGAAGATTATGTCAATGCGCAAGTCTCGTTCGGCACTTGATTTAATACCGTGCATCTATGACCCGTCATCAGATTCTCCGTCA
>Ga0214919_10009851_pt1 | contig 12234 bp, 14 predicted proteins | sample LL1503_MetaG_FD_177994 | JGI IMG/M metagenome (GOLD analysis project Ga0214919, IMG submission 177994) | Freshwater microbial communities from Lake Lanier, Atlanta, Georgia, United States - LL-1503 | ecosystem: Environmental > Aquatic > Freshwater > Lake | place: USA: Georgia | collected...
TAAGTCGACAGATTCCGGCACTGGATCCGCAATGTCATTAAATTTATTTAAATAAATCTGGGCCTGTTTTAAATCTTTTTGTTCAAAATAAATCTCTGCCAGTCTTAAATCAGCCAAGGGTAATAAATTATCTTCTAAGAGTGCTTTTTGAAAATAAATCTGGGCCTGCTTTAAATAATTATTTTTAAGATTTTTATACTGATAGACGCAAGAGCCTGCATTCTGATAAGTCACACCAACGGCTAAAAACCCTGGTGTTTTCGCTGCTGTTAAAAAATCAGACACTGCTTCTTGAATTTGAGCCTGGGCTTGAATTTGATTTAAATTATGATTAGCCGTCTCGCATAGAAACACCCCGCGGGCGTTTAAGACATCTGGATCTTTCGGTGCTAATAAATAGGCCTTGTTATAAAAATTTTGGGCTGAATTTAAATCACCCACTTTCCAGAGAAAATAACCCATCGCGCTATTCGCACTCGGAGAATTTGGATTTAAATCTAAGGCTTTTTGAAACTTCTCTCGGGCTAAATTATTGTGCTTTAAATTAAAATAATTAAAGCCCAGCTGGATATTTAAGCTCACGGCTTTTTTTAAATTATCTGGATTGTTTAAATTATTCTGACTGATGTTTTGATTAGAACAGCTAGATAAATTCAAAAAAAATAAAAATAAAAAAATAAAAAATATTTTATTCGCCATACAAGCCTTCGCCCTTCTCTCATGGGCCGAACACCAGGTTCGCCCCTCCACCATTATTTTTAAATTTTTAAATTTTTAAATCTATTTTTAGACCCTAGTCACAGGAATAGAGTTTAACTTCCCCTGCACTTTCTCCAGATGCTTCGCCTGACGGGTGGTCTTATCTTTCACTTGGCCAACTAACTGACCACAGGCGGCGTCAATATCATCGCCTCTGGTTTTTCTAATCGTGCAGACAAAGCCGGCATTAGATAATTGGCGCTGAAAGCGATGAATCCTGTTATTACTGGATCTTTGATAAATAGCGCCAGGGTAGGGATTAAAGGGTATTAGATTAATTTTACTGGGTAAATTTTTTAATAATTTGATTAACTCTTCAGCATGCTCTTCCGTCTCGTTGATATGATCCAGCATCACATATTCAAACGTAATGTCTTTATGCGGGCTGACTTCAAGATATCTTTTACAAGCGGCTAATAATTCTTGGATATTATATTTTTTATTAATCGGGACGATCTGATTTCTAAGCTGATCATTCGGTGCATGCAAAGAAACAGCAAGAGACACTGGCAACACTTGAGCCAGATGGTCAATTTCTGGAACAACCCCTGACGTACTCAAAGTTACTTTTCGTCTAGATAAACCATAGGCGAAATCATCCAGCATCAAACTCATGGCGGAAACGACATTATCGAAATTTAACAAAGGCTCACCCATGCCCATCATGACAATATTAGTAATCTTAAATTGCTGAGAAGCGATCCATAACTGACCAATAATTTCATGAGCCGCTAAGTTTCTATTAAAGCCCTGGGTTCCTGTCGAACAAAACGTACAAGTCAGCATGCAGCCGACTTGAGAAGACACACAGAGCGTCCCCCGGTCGTCTTCAGGAATAAAGACCATTTCGACCGAGTTTTTATCGGGCGTCTGAATTAAAAACTTATGAGTGCCGTCTTCCGATGGCTTACTTAAAATAACTTTGGGCGGAAGTATCTCAGCCACTTGCATTAATTTTTCTCTGAGCGATTTACTCAAATCACTCATCTGAGAAAAATCAATCACATGTCTCTGATGGATCCATTTAATAACCTGCTTGGCATGAAATGGCTTTTCGCCCAGAGACACAAAAAAATCAGCCATGGCTTGAGTAGACAGGCCGAGTAGGTTGGTTTTTTTCAAGTCTGACATGTGATTCAAGCCGCCCCTTAAGTTTTATTAACTAACTAGCAATGACTGCAATGATGCGTGTGAACTTGGCTTGAGAAAACTTCGTCCGCCATGAAAAAATACTGGATTTCATTCATCGCGTTCTCTTCAGAATCTGAACCATGAACGGCATTCGCATCAATGCTGTCAGCAAAATCAGCGCGAATAGTGCCAGGTTTTGCTTCTTTAGGATTCGTTGCACCCATCAGGTCTCTATTTTTCAAAACAGCATTCTCGCCTTCCAAAACAGAGATCACTACGGGACCTGAAATCATGAATTCAACTAAGGCTTTAAAAAAAGGACGATCTTTATGAATCGCATAAAACCCTTCAGCATCTTCGCGCGCTAATTGCGCCATTTTCATCCCAATCACTTTTAAACCAGCTTGTTCAAAGCGAGATAAAATTTGACCAACGACATTTTTTTTAACAGCGTCTGGTTTAATAATAGAAAGCGTCATTTGGATATTTTGATTCATTTAGAAATCTCCTGAAATTAAAAAAGATAAGTAGCGTTTAGCTAGGTTTAAAAAAGCGCGCGATTGTAACAGGGGGATCATTCTTAATTCATCCTTTTTTTTAATTTTTTAACTAATTTTTTAATTATTTTTTTATTACTAATTTTTATTAGTATTATTTTGATTAATCCATTTTTTAATCAACGGACTCAAGGCAAAGCTAATCAAAGCACAGACCAAACCAATCCAACCCAGAATATAAAACGCATGGCCGTATATTTTCAGCATCTCTACTGGATCTTTAATAGCTTCTGGAATCTTCGCCAAATCGGCCAAGTGACTGGCTAAAGCCGCGCCCATAGCTGATGAAAAATACCAGGACCCCATCATGACCCCGAACATTCGAACAGGCGCTATCTTCGTCACCATCGCCATGCCTAAGGCGCTGATTAATAATTCACCCATTGAATATAAAAAATAAGAAAGCACGATCCAGCCAAAAGACACCATGCCTGAATTTTTATTTAAAAAAGCAGAAAGAGCTAAACAAAAGAACCCTAAGGCAATAATTAAAATCCCCAAACAAAACTTAGTCGTAATATTTAAGTCTTTGCCCTTCGATCCAGCTTTATTATAAAAACGGGCCAACAAAGGACTTAAAAGCAAAATCCAAAAAGGATTTAAAGATTGAAAAATCGGCGTGGGCATTAAAATACCCCATAAATTTCTATCCACATCTCGATTAATAAATAAATTAATCGACATATAGGCTTGGTAATACAAAGTAAAAAACACCATGCCCATCAGCATTAAGCTTAAGCAAATTAAAATTCTCTGACGATCTTCAGCGCTAGATTTAATAAGCTCAAAAATATAATAACAAGCGACAAAACCCGCCGCTGTCATAAAAATATAAGTAGTCAAATTCGCGTGCTGCATTAACAACATGCTGATGTAAATCGCGAGAGCAGAACCTAAAAATATTTTTAAATATCTTAATAAAGATAACTTCTCGAGACCCGCTGGAACCCCAATATTCTTAATAACATACTGATATTTTAAAAAACCCATCAAGCCTATTAATAATCCTATAGAAGCTGCGCCAAAAGCCACGTGCCAGCCAAAGATCTGGGACAAAATTCCCGCACTGACTGTTGCCAAGAAAGACCCAACATTAATACTCATGTAAAACAGCGTGAAACCACTGTCGATTCTGGGGTCATCTCTTTTATAACTACGGGCTAATAAATTCGCTGGGCTAATTTTAAAAAACCCATTCCCGACAATTAAAAACCCTAAAGCTAAGTAAAAAAACTGAATGCCTGGCAAAGCTAATAAGCCATACCCAATAGCCAATAAAACTAGGCCCAAAATTAAAGATCGCTTAACCCCAAAAAAATGGTCGCCTATATAACCACCAATAGAAGGCGTAATGACTACTAAACCACTGAATACACCGAACTGTAAGAACGCCTGGGTGTCTGTAAAATTAAAAACTTGCTGGGTATATAAAACCATAAGATAAGCCAGGATATAAAACCCAAAGCGCTCCCATAGCTCAGCAAAACACAAAAGAAAGAAAGACTTAGGCTGTTTGAGGCTATTTTTTAGCTCTTTATTCATAATAACTCTTGATTATTTTTGGAAAAGGCGCGCAATATGCCAGATCTCAAAGCTGGGCTCAAGTTTTTATTTAACATTTTTATTTAAAACTTAAACTAAAAAATAATTTAATTCCCAATTTAATTTAATCTGATACCCTCAGCCGGTTTTTAAAATTGGAGTTATAAAAAACATGAACCCCTCACTATCCCCCTTAGACATATTCTTTGGTCTTTTAATCCTTGTCATTCTTGTTCTCTTATCTGCACTGATCAAAAGCTCATTTTTCATCGTGACGCAGCAAACCTTTGCTGTCGTAGAGCGTTTGGGTAAATTCATTCGCCTCGCCGGCCCCGGTCTTAACTTTAAAATCCCTTTCGTCGAACGTGTTGCAGGCTTAGTTAATTTACGTTTGCGCCAATTAGACGTCCTGGTCGAAACCAAAACGCAAGATAACGTCTTTGTAAATCTTAACGTCAGCGTTCAATACGCGGCATTACAAGACAAAGTTTATGAAGCTTTTTACAAACTCTCAGATCACCAAAGCCAAATAGAGTCTTTCGTCTTCGACGTCGTCCGCGCCAAAGTACCCAAAATAACCCTGGATGAAGTCTTCGAGAAAAAAGAAGAAATTGCCCAATCCGTCGAAGCTGAGTTAAAAGAAATCATGCAACAGTTTGGTTATGCGATTTTAAAAGCCCTAGTCACGGACATTAATCCTGATGAAAAAGTGAAGCAGGCTATGAACGAAATCAATGCCGCCCAACGCACTTGCGTCGCTGCTACCCAAAAAGGCGAGGCTGAAAAAATCCTGCGAATCAAGCAAGCCGAAGGAGAAGCAGAAAGCATGCGCTTACAAGGCCAAGGTTTAGCCAATGCCCGTCAAGCCATTGTTTCTGGCATGGGCGTCTCAGTCAGCGCATTTAAGCAAATCGCGCCAGAAGTCTCTGCCAAAGACATTATGACTTTGGTACTGATGTCTCAGTACTGCGATACCCTGAAAGAGATTGGCGCCAAAAGCTCCAGCAATAGTGTTTTTCTCAGCTCTTCACCCGCCGCTATCAGCGATTTAGAGGCCCAAGTTCGTAATGGCTTATTAAGTGCGAATGCGGTTCAAAAATAAGGTCTTGAATAGGGCTCATTATTTTAGATTTCGCTTTGATTTCTAGTTATACCCAGCCCACTGTGCTAAACCCTGCCCACGCCAGATAAAATTCTGGCCTGGATTTTTTTATGATTTAGTACAACACCCCTACGCCATGCATGGCTACCAAATTAAGAAGCTTGAGCGATGTACCGGTGGGGTGCCGCTCGCCTTGCTCCCATTTTTTGACCGTTTCAGAAGACGTATTTAATAATTTTGCAAAGACTGGCTGACTGACTTTGATATTTTCCCGAATTCTTTTGATGTCATCCGCTTGTAAATCTTTAACCTCAGGAAAATCAATTGAATATTCCTTCAATGTCGCCTCATCTATTTTTCCCATGTGATTCAAAATGCTGGCCATTTCTGAGATCGCATCACGAGCAACATCATTCATCGTTTTTTTAGTGGGTTTTTTATTTTTAGAAACCATGTTAATTCACCTCTATTAATTCGCCTGTTTCAATTCTTTTTTGTATTTCAGATTCAGTCGCACTGAGCAGTTCTTTTGCCAATTTTTTCAAAACAGCTAGCTCATCATCACCAATGTTGTCTCTCTCATTTTTTGGATATCCCAAAATAAAAATTGCTCGGTTATTCCGTCGAAAAGCAAGCATCGTTCTGAATCCGCCGCGCTTACCTTGACCTTCTCTGGCTACCCTTTTTTTAAAAAGACCGCCACCAAGATCACCTTCTACCAAACCATGAGCAATCTCATTAACAGCTTTCTTAAGTGCTGCTTCAGTAAGGCCTTCACTTTTAGCCCATCGATGAAATGATCTTAATTTAAGTATCATCTTGATTGAATTTCTTAGTTCCATGTATGGCACAATGTACCATACACATTAGAATTCAACAACATTTCAAAAAAATTTCAAAAAATTTTTAAATCCGACTCACGCCAGATAAAATTCTGGCCTGGATTTTTTTATGGCTTAATAAATTTTTCCAGGCCCAGTTTCTGGTTTTTATATAAAAATTCGAATGGGGCTTGGATAAATTAAATAATCTTTCTGAGTGATACAAAAGTTTTAAATTATGTTTATAGCGATGATCATGATAAAGCTCTAAGCACTGATCCATGGTCATCGCAGCAAGAGTTACTGCGTCTTCCAAACCCATACTTAAATCTCGGCCATCCAAAGGAATATGCTGATGGGCGGCTGAGCCGACAAAAAATATCCGACCATATTGATAAGATCTTAATTGATGAGAAATGACTCTCTTTTCACACTGCCAAATTAACTCTTCAGGCTGAACTCTGACGGGTAATAAACTAAAAGCATTGGGCAAATTCGACACTAACCTAAATAAATTATCTTTAATTCTTTGGACATATAAAAAACCATTATTTAATACGCAAAAAGTCGCGTCTCCATAATCATGATCCGTTTTTAAATCAATCAAACTAAAACTATGGGTATATTCCGTCAGACCAAAGCCAATTTTTAATTTTTGTCTGACTAGGGAAAACTCCCCGTCCGCTGCAACGACTATTTTTGATTCGAAAATTTTCTCACCCTGAGGCGTATTCATAGAAATTTTTACTACGTCCCCCGTCTGATCTTCTGAGATAAAATAAGCATTAAACTCCAGTTCAACCCCTAAGATTTTTAATTCAGCCAGCATGATTTTTTCTAATTCAGCTTGAGACAAAGCTAATAAAAATGGGAACTTATGATTTAAGTTTTTAAAATCCAAACAAGCTATTTTTAAAAAATCAGGACCCCTAACATCTAGATTTTTAATTTGATGGCCCTGGGAAATAATTTTCTCTGAGAGCCCTAAGGCTTCTAATAACTCTAAAGACCTCGAATTAATCGTCACAGAACCGGTTAAACCAGATAAATCCGAATGCTGCTCCAAAACCCTGACAGATAGCCCCAATTTTGCATAAGCAATCGCCGCGGCAAGGCCAGCTGGAGTCGCACCCAGAACCAAGACATCTATTTTTTGGGGGAAATTTAAAGAAGAACTTGAGCAATATTCAGCCATTTAATTCACGTTTATTAACATATTTAAACGTGATTATAGTTATTAAATAAAATTTTATTAAAAATATTAATTAAATCTGGATATCACAGATCTCGGCCTGCCCCAGTTTTTTCAATAAAATCAAAGTGAGCCGCCTCGTCTCTCCAGAGTTTTTCTTATCTCTGGCCATGGCACTTAACATATTTTCTGAGCTGAGGGTTTGATTTAAATTTTGGGGGATGTCTGTGGGCAAGTTTAAAAACTTTAACAAATCTAAAACTCTATTTAATAAATCTGGCTCTAGCCCTAACTCTAAATTAAAAATCTCCATGGATTTTTTTAAGGCTAAAACCATACCAATAGAGACAGCCTCGCCATGTAAAAAAGTTTGATAGTTGGTGAGCGTTTCAATGGCATGACCATACGTATGTCCAAAGTTTAAAATAGCTCTCAGGCCAGACTCTCGCTCATCTAAACTCACAATATGAGATTTAATCTCGCAAGATTTTTTAATAATTTTTAATAAAATTTCTGGGTCTTTATTTAAAATTTTATTTTTATTTTTTTCTAGAAAATTAAAAAATTCCCCATCAAAAATCAGGCCGTATTTAATCACTTCGGCGAGGCCCGCAAAATATTCTCGATCCGGCAAAGTGCGTAAAAAATCTAGTTCTATTAAAACAGCCCGGGGCTGATAAAAAGCCCCAATCATATTTTTACCCAAAGGATGATTAATGGCCGTTTTTCCACCGACTGACGAATCCACCTGAGCTAGTAAAGTCGTTGGGATTTGAATATAAGGCACGCCTCTTTGATATAAACTGGCCGCTAAGCCCGCTATATCACCAATCACCCCGCCGCCCAGGGCTAAAATTAAAGTTTTTCGGGGCATAGAAAATTTTAAAAGCTCGGTGAAAATTAAATTTAGAGAATCCCAAGTTTTTGCACTTTCGCCATTGGGTAAAATAATTTTTATAATTTTTAAATTTTTATTTAAATTGAATTTTTCTAGATTTTTTAAAAATTGCTCAAGATAAAGTTGAGAAACAGCCTCTGAGCTTATTAAGCAAATATATTGAGAATTCACGCAAGTTTTGAACATACTTTCTGAATTAAATAAACCCGCGCCGAGATAAATTTTATAAGACCGCTCGCCTAGGCCCACTAATACTTCAGAAACTTCAGAGACAAGAGCAGACATTTTTAAAAAGCATCTTCTTCTAATAATTTAACAATGGAGCTCGCGACGGATCTGACTGTCCCGGCATCTGTATCCACGACAAGATCCGCAATCTCGCGATATAAAGGCTCACGCTCACCGGCTAACTCAATAATTTTTTCACGACGATCTTCGACTTGTAATAAAGGCCGACGTGTATCTTTTTCTGTGCGTTCGACCTGCTGATCAATCGTCGCTCTTAGATAAATCACCGTTCCTCTCGCACTTAATTTTTCACGACTAGATTGGGACAAAACCGCCCCACCGCCAGTGGCTAAGACTATTCCTGATTTTTCTGTCAGCTCTTCAATCACTTTTTGCTCACGGATTCTAAATTGATCCTCGCCTTCTATATCAAAAATCCAGTCAATACTGGCGCCGCAACGTTCTTCTATTTCACGGTCAGAATCAAAAAACTGTAGCTTTAATAAATCCGCTAACTGGCGTCCAATGGTGCTCTTACCTGCCCCCATAGGGCCTATTAAAAATATATTGCGTGACTTGATCATGTCGGTGTGATTCTCGTTTTTGTAATGTGTTTAATTCATGCTTATTAAAAAATAAGGCTTGTTATGTGTTTCTATAATAAAAAATAATAAAAATAATGAGCCCCGCGCGGGAAGGGGCGCATTATAGACAGATCGATCTTATTTTCATACGGGGATTTTCATAGGGATTTCCGAAGTATTTTATGCTGAATGCACATCACCCAACTCACAATTTGTAATTTACTTTTTGTAAATCACAAAACGTAAATCACAAATCGTAAATTACAAAAAGCAAATTATAAAAATACATTTCTATTTCTTAAAAACTAGACCCAGGCCCAGCGCCACACTCCGATTTAGACTTTGACACCACCACCTTTTCGCCTCCGCTTAAACGACTACCCACAAGAAATTAAAAAATTACACAACCCCTCTCTTCTCCATTATTTAGCCGATCAAGACCTAGTTCTATTTGTATTTTTTCTTCTAATTGAGCCGCATCAGGCAAAGAGTCTTTTAGCTTTTCTGGAACTTCTCGCGTCAGCTGATATCCAGCAACACCCACCGGTTTATCAATGCCTCTTAAGGCATACTCCACATCAAATCGACTATGGTCACCGCATAAAATAATTCCAATGGAAGGATTCTCATGGGGCTCTCTGACAAACTCGTCCAGGAGATTCAAGTAAAAATTCATTTTCCCAGCATGTTCTGGCTTAAATTTTGTTCTTTTGAATTAATTTGCTCACGCAAAGTGTCTCGAGTCCAAGCACTTTCTTTAGTCTCTTGCAGGTAATACAGCCTTTCAGCATCATCTTTTACCCTGCTCATAATCAGCAAATTTTGTCCCCAGGGAATTTCTCCAACAAGGCGTTGGAGATTTGGTTTATCTTTGTATTCAAGATAAAACTGCCGCATATACCATAAGTTTTGAGGAGAGAAGCCAAACTTTGCATCCGGAAAAACATTCTTCAGATCTTTTGACAGCCGCTCTACGAAAGACTTTCCCCAACCATATTGATTTTGATTTAATACAATATGCTCACCTAGCCACCAATAAATAAAGACTAACCGCTTCTTTATTGACCGCCTGAACAGCACGCGTCCTAGCCAGTCTTATTTGATCCGTAACCTGAGATAAAAATCCTTCGTATTCAGATAAATTCTTATTTTTTATATCGCTCATCAAACACCCCTAAAGTCAGCTTGCTACTTACAAAAAATAAACTATCTAGCCTAATCAACTGCCTCTATTTCTGGCGTGATAAAAATCAGCATCTCTGACTCCTGATGCTTATGGCTATTAGTTCGAAATAACCAGCCAATTCCAGGGAGTTTATCTAAACCCGGCAGGCCCTTTTGGCTTTGAGCATCCAAACTTTCTTCAATACCCCCCAGTACTAAAGTCTCGCCGCTTCGCACTTTCACCATGGTATTAATCTCGCGGGTGTCTATCACCGGCGTTCCCTGGGCATTGGCCGTAATCGTCGATACTTTGTCTTTATTCACTTGCAAGCTCATCAAGATTTCATGGTCCGCCGTCACTTCAGGTCTTACTCTTAAAGACAAGACGGCTTTCTTAAATTGCACTTGTGTGGCGCCATTCAAAGCCGCTGAAAGATACGGCACTTCTGAGCCCTGCTGAATCACCGCTTCCTGATTATTTAAAACAGTCAGCTTTGGCGCTGAAATCACTTTGGCCTGACCTTCAGTTTCTAAAGCCTGAAGCTGCAAATCTAAAATCAAACCGCCGGGTAATTTTTGTAAAGTTAAGCCTAAGACCCCTGCTGGATTTAATAAGCCATTAGATTCTGACCCCATCGCGCCAAGAGCCACCCCTGATTTCAAACTATTACTATTTCCAATCACCATATTGGGCAACACTTCTCCAGCGCTGTTAATCCCTTGAGTAATCCCAAGCTCACTCAAAGCCGATTTATCCACTTCGACAATGCGGGCTTCGATTAATATTTGCGCCACTGGGATGTCAATTAAGTTAATCAGCTGTTTAATTTCTAATAAATTTTCAGGGCAGTCAGTCACTAATAAAATATTCGTCCGCTCGTCAAAGCCCATTCCCCCATTTTTACAAATCAACGCCGGGTCTTGCTTGATTAAATTAAACACTTTTTGGGCCTGGGTATTTTTTAAATTAATAATTTCAAATTTTAAATTATTTGAATCTCTAGAATCCGAGAAAATACTGGGGGGAGTAGGCGCAGGACTAGACCCAGAAGTTATTATGGGCGAATCAAAAGGGCTGGTTCTGGCAATGACTGAACTTTCCAGCACTGAAGCTGCTTGGGCTGAATTTAAAAAATTAGAAAAAATAAAAGTTAAAATAAAAATCAAAAATACGCGAATAAACACAAGATAAAACATGAATCAAAACTTATTAAAGTTTATAATTTTTTAACTTTATTAAAACTAGAAAGACAGCCCAAGCGCGTCACAAAAATTTAAATTAAAAATTTTGACTTGTTTTTTATAAATCTAGTAAGGTCAGCGTTCTTAAATTTTTAATTGAACTCAAAAACAATATAAAGAGCCTTATCATGAACTGCGTATTGAACAAAGAAAATCAAAATTTCTTATTCAATCCAAGAAAAAATCAAAATTTCTTGGACGCGATCTCTTTAACCAAAATTTCTCTTATGATCTCTCTGCCAGTCTCAATCTCCCTGGCACTTCTAATTAAAATTATTAGTCGAATTCTGGCCTAGGCCAGTACATACACAGACTTATTCTATTTATTTTTTATTCCAATAATTTTAATTAAAAACTTTTTCTCAAAAGGAGAATCACCATGTCTAGTTTCAATACTAATTTTACCAATGCTATGTTTTCGACGGTTTCTAAAATGGCGTCTTTTGTAGCCAGCGCTGTTTCTTCCGAGCCACAAGGATTTGTTGGTTTGAATCCTCCAACTCCTATGGGCGGTGATGACAATGCCACTTCCAAAATTGCTGCGGTGGTTGTGTGCGTCACCATGGGTGCCGCCTTCACAACTTATGTCGCTTGGAAGTTCTGCTGCCGACGACAAAGTGTTCAGAATGCGGATAACGTCACTAACGATGCTCATTATCAAGCCATGCAAAATCCTGAGTATGCCGTGAATAATCCACAGGTTGCTGTAGTCGTCGCTCCTGTTACAACCCCGGGCACCCGGGGCGCCCAAGCTGTCGGTGCCGAGGTCGAGATGTGCGATCGTTAATAAAGTTAACCAACATTAAAATTTTTGAACAAAATTTTCACCCAGGATTTAGGTAATACTAGGTTCTGGGTTTTTTGTATTAAATAAAATAAATACCCCGTGTCAAAGCAAAGTTAAAATGTCCGGTCCCGGGCAAAGTTAAAATGTCCTCTTTCAAATAAAAGGGAAAGTCCTTATGCGACTGCCTCTCTTTTAGCTGATGCAGCCTGTGCTGGTTTTTTGATTAA
>Ga0214919_10009852_pt1 | contig 12233 bp, 9 predicted proteins | sample LL1503_MetaG_FD_177994 | JGI IMG/M metagenome (GOLD analysis project Ga0214919, IMG submission 177994) | Freshwater microbial communities from Lake Lanier, Atlanta, Georgia, United States - LL-1503 | ecosystem: Environmental > Aquatic > Freshwater > Lake | place: USA: Georgia | collected 2015-03-15
ATGGCATACCAACGAATGTGAACGTGGAGCTAGGGGTCAGTGCAACGGCGGGGGATGTGGTGAGGGTGGTTGTTAAGCGAGTGCCCGATGATTAAGAGTTAACGGAAGTAAGGTCTTACGCACTACTGATCACGCACACTACCTCATGTAATAAGCCTAGTAAACTCTTAATTATCAAATTTCGCATCCAAATCACTATCCGCGTTACTACCCGGTTGCTACCTACTTATTGATGCAGAACTATGGAACTGTGCAAGGCTCGACTGATTTGCCCCACGTGTAAGTCACTAAGCCATCTTGAACAAGCGCAAACCTGAACTCAGGGCAAACTTTCTTGCCCGTACTGTGCAAGAGTTGAATGCCTATATTGGAGACCACCGCCTGCCAGCCGGAGCTTCCGCTATCTGTAAGCTCATATGGCATATTCCACCAAGAACTGAAGGGAAGAGACGAATCTCTAAATTGAACTCGGTTGATCGGGGGAACCGATTCACCCGCTGAATTCGTAAGTGGAATTATCCAGTCAAGGCCGCTTGAGCTTAGAAATGCCCGTCCAAAGATGTTAGAAGTTTTTGCTTCAGTGGAGATTTTTTCACTATATTCCGAACTCTTATAACTCATAAGAGGAGATAAATTTCCATCAGAAATTTTCCCAACGGAGGTGCTGGTTGGCGAAGGTTTTTGAGATGGAAGGACACTTGCCTTCGAGGATGGAGTTGGTGAGGAGAAACTAATAGCGGGTGCGTCACCAAGTAGTACTTTTTGACATGATTGAAGTTGAAAGAATTGTGCGGCCTGGGTGTAATTATTTTGATCTGTAGGCTCTTCCCGATAAGTTCCTTTTCGATCATTAACGGCAGCCATAGTTTTCTGATACCAGGAGCAAGACTCTTTGAAGTCTGCCTTTAGAGAACCAACCCCAAATGCATAGGAAAAGCCAAGTGAAAATGAGCTTTGGACGTCTCCGAGCTCGGCAGCTTTTTTGTACCAATCAATAATTTCCTTATCAATTGCCTTATTCACTGTTCCCTTCGGCAACAAAGTATTCTTTTGAGCAGCCACTCTTGCTAATACCCACATTGATTTTGAATCTTGCAATCCCGCCCCGATTAAGCCCCATTTCTTGGCATTTATATAGTCGCTATTTGTTAAGTATGTGTTTGCTACCGTTGCAATACAGAAAGCAACTTTTTTCTCAGCACAATTAGTAAAAAAGGCTAGCTTTTCAGCCGTGTCACCACTCTTTGTATACAACGAGTCAATTAGTCGCTCAACAGGATGATCAATTTTCAGAAGTGATGGTCGTGCCGAGAGGTCACCGTTTAATGCCAACTTGGCATAACTTATTGCTTTTTTGTATTGCTTTTGTTCACTGCTCGAATAAACTGCTAAATATATATCCGCTATTGGATTATTAGACTTACTTGATTTCTCGTACCATGTAAGCGCCTGAGATATATCTTTCTTCCCTTGGTAATACGCACCAATTCTCCAGCTAGCATCCTTGTCGCCGTCTCTTTCTACTGACTTTAAAACTGACAAAGATTTATCTCCTGTCTGGAAGAAATATGCATAGTCAGACTTGCACGCCAATAATTGAGTCTTGCAACTTTCAAGTATTAATTTAGCCTCAGAATCAGAGCCTTTCGCCATGTGAGCTCGCGCGAGTAAGACGTTTGCCTTTTGGCTACCTGCTGCCACAGCTCTAGTACAAGTCTCAATTGCTAGGTCCAGGCTTCCGTTCTGAAGACTTGTTTGGCATTGGGTAGTTAGTTGATTACTAGAACTATTCAAAAGCGGAACAGATTTAAAAATTACAGCGAGCAGTGAAATTAAAACTAGAGTTGTCACTACATAGGTCTTCTTTGAGGTGATGGCTTTTTTAACTTTATTACGAGGCTTCAAAGGTCGAGGTTTTCCCGTTTTACCAAGTAGAAACTCGATATAGCCCAATGCACTTTCGTGAGCAGCGAGAGCTGTTGGTCGGTCAGATGGATTCTTTTCCAGAAGTGGAGCTAAGAATTTTTCTTGGCTATCTGTCAGGCCCTCGAGGTTTGGTGAGTCTTCATTGATACTTCGCATGAGCTGAAGGTCATTGTCACCTTTCCAGATGCTTCCACCTTTACCAGCATATGCAAGCGTTGCAGCGGCACTAAAGACGTCCATTTTAGGATTTGGTCTTATAGTGAAATGTTCAGGTGAACTGAAAGGTGTTGATCCTTCGCGGTCGCCAAAGGTTGCGGTTCTCGTTTGACCTGAGATATGGGCAATACCAAAATCGATCAACTTATTTCCTGTTTCACCAAGAATGATATTGCTTGGCTTTATATCTTTGTGAATAATTCCAATTTCATTTGCTGTAACGATTGCATGGAAAATATTTGCTGCAAGATTGAACCACGCAATTTCTTCGAGGGGACCCTCGTACTTAACCTTGTCATCGAGGGTAGGTCCGTTTATAAATTCTGTTGCGATCCACGGTAACTCTCCGCTTAAGTCAGACTCTAGAATTTTCCCGATTGATGGATCCGATAGTTTTGATAGCACTTCAGCTTCCGTCGCCAAACGATTACGTGCTTCGTCTTCTTCAACAAATTCTTGTCGAATTACTTTAATGGCTGCCTTCTGTGCACCTTTTTCAGCTAGGAAAACAGTTCCAAAACCACCTTCTCCAAGGCGACCATTGATGCGCCAGCCCCCTAATTCATCAGGGTCATTTGCCTTTTTTGGCTCCATAGCGCACCTCCTTAAGCTGAATTATGTAGGGGATACTTGGGTATTCCTAGCTAATCCTTGGTCAATTCATCTACCACTAGATTAATTGCAGCAAAATTTCTTCAACCTTTTTTAGGTCTTGCTTGGTTGCAGCTAGAAGTGAAACCGTCATAACTGATTTTCCACTTTGTAGGGAGACGTTTAGTGGTCCCTTGCCTGTATAAGCAAGGTACTGTGCCTTGATTGCCTTCACGAATTGGGAGATACCCTCTTCAGTGACACCTGGAGATAGCTGAATTTTTAAGGGTCTTCCGCTTAATTCCAGGTCATAGTTATCTAAATTGTGGAGAGCGGCACTTATGGTGGCATTTTTAGTGACTGCCGTTGCGCGCTTTTGAAATACTGTAGATGTCTTTGCCTCGGTAATATCTCCCAGCATTGTGGTCCAAGTTCTGGATGCACCATCTTCAAGATTATTTAGTCTGGCGGTCAGTGGGCTTGCATCATTTTCTCTTACTTCAATTGAGAAACTTGGACCTAATTTTTCATTAGCAAATAGTTCCCACTGCTTGAAGTAAGTCGTGATTGCTTTCCTGCTAATGAGACCTTTCTTGCTGGCACCTTCAGCGAAATCATCGTCTCCATCATCGGCTTGTTCTCCGTCACTAATGTCAGAGAGCAAATCGTATGAATCTTTGATCCATTTAGAAAAATCTTCTGCAGTAGACACACTGACTTTCAAAAGATTATTCGAGCGTGCCACTACTTTCTTTAGAGCATCAGGGCTTAGGTAAGGGGAGTAGATCTGAGGGAGAGATCTCTCTGGATCTAAAATATTAAGGTGTGCATTCACACAGCTGGCACGATTTCGACTCAAGTTAAGTGTCTTCTGATGTTCAAGCACTAGAGCACTAATTTCGATTACAACTTCAGCTAGATCAATACCTTTAGGATTAGAAGTAGAAAGCTTATTAATCATGTCGCTCAGCTTCTGTCTCCCAGCGAGTCCCGAGACCAAGCCGGCCTTTGCGAGCGCAGAATAAGTTTTTTCATCTAACTTGCCTAATCCTTTGCGCTCCCAGTAAGTAGCGATCTCCGAACTGGCGGCGGACTCAGTGAGCAGGCGGGCTCGGTTAGCTTCAAATCCAAGGTCGCGCTCGAGGCGCTCCTTAATTTGCTTGCCTGTCATAGATGCCATAGTGCCTCCGTATTGTTTCTATAAGAACTATATCAATATCTATAAAAAATGGCTATATGCGCCACCGTGCCATATGGAATGTCTTTTGCGCTCAATTCACGCTCGAAACGACTCGCCGCAGCAAATATTTTGACCAGGGGGCTTGACTTCTTCCTTTTCTATAAACTACTATAAAGTTTATAGAGGTGATAGACACCTCAGGTGGAGGAAGAAATGTTTAACAAGAAGTCGTTAAAAGCAGTAAGAAACAATGCTTTTAAAGCTGCGCTAGTTGGTTTTAGTGGAGTGGCACTGGTCATGTCCCTCTCAGCTTGCTCTCCTGTGAGCTCATTGAAATCAACCTATGAGGGTCAGCCTTTCCCTCAGATGCCAGCTCCCGAGGTAGCTACATACGTCCTGGACTTGTCGGGGTCCACTAATCCAGCAGCTCAGCTGGATGCGTTGGGATCAGGAATCACTGATTTCATCGCAGGACAGTCTCTGGGTAACCCTTTCGCCCAGACTCCTGTAGCACCTCGGGGGTTAAGCATTCAGTTCGTAACTCAGAACTCAGCGCAGGCCCCTCGCCTCCTTCTTGTCTCTGCCAATAGCGGAGCAAACCTTTATAACTTCGTAAAGGAGAAGACACCAAACCTAGAAGGCGCTCGCCAACTATGGGATGGATTAATTAATGCCCGAACACAGATTTGGCAAGACTCAGCACTAGAAGCAAATAGCGCCGAGTGTGTCAATCAGGTAATCAAGATGCTTGGTCGTCAGCAACTTCTACCTGCGGCTCTTCGTGAACCTTCCAACATGATCTGCCAAGATGCAAAACAATCAAATGCGGCTCTTAAGCGGTTGAAGGAATTTGTATCTAATCCTTCGATCACTATGGGTTCTGATGTCGAAGGTGCCATTCTCCTTAGTCTAAAGAACTTAGAAGCAGCAAAAGGTGAACTCCCTTCCGCTCACCTTTCATTGGTAATCGCTTCCGACTTAGTTGATGAGGTCTCACTCTCTCTTCCTCGTCGACTAACCGGAAGTGATTCCAAGCAAATATGTGCACTTGCAAATAAAGACGCAAGTGCTCAAAGTGCCAATTTCAACGATGTAAATGTCGTAATTGTTGGCGCTCGCAATTCTAAATACGCTCCAAAGTTGCTCGATCAAGTGCATTCATATTGGTCTTGCTACTTCACTCAAATCGGAATAACAAATATCAACGAACAGTCTGATCTCTCAGGCTTCTAATCAACCAACAACTAATAGAAACGGATTACAAAATGTCTAAGAAAACAACATCATCAGCTCCAAAAGCAATAATCAACGAGGCTCGTAAGCAGGGCCGCAAGGATGGAAAGAATCAGGTTCCACGCCAGGACTGGGGCCCTAACAGCGTCCCTTACCTAATACAACTGCAGCGTCAGTTCGCAGCTTACGGTCGTGAACTAGACCTAGCCTTTGAGCAGAAGAAATTCGATAAAGAAGCTCAAAAGATTGAGTCCCTCAGGAATGAGATTCAAGAAAAAGGTAAAACTTCAGCACTTACAAATAGCCTAACCAGAGCAGAAGTTGAGCTTGAAAAAGTTCAAGCAAAACTAGATGGAGCCTCGGACGAGGTTCCGATGGCGAAATTTGCAAGAATTCGAATGATTGGCAATTCACTCTATATCCCATTTCTTGCAATGTTATTCATTGGAGAATTCACCATTACAGCACCAGCATTTCGTATCTTGCTTGGTGAAAAACTTGGGCCTTCGCTGATTGTTACCTTAGCTGTGAGCACTCTTTCAGTTGGAGCAGCGCACATATTTGGTGTCTATTTGAAGTCAGTCTTTGATCGCTCTCGCCCAAAGTCTCGTCTTTACAACGGAATCTTTATTACTGTTGGGCTCTTTGTTTCAACACTAATTGTCATTCTTTCAAATGTTAGAGCCCGTAACTCAGTTCTAACTTCAGGAAACCTTCCTATGTCTGACTCTGCCAAGTATTACTATCTCTGGGCTCTCTACTCAATCCTCCAGCTTACATTTGTTACTGTAGGAGTTGCGATTTCCTTTATGCATTACTCAGAAATTGAAAGCACAGTATTGCGTGCAAAGCGCAAAGTTTGGTTTTTACGTCACCGCCAAAATCGTCGTGAAAGTGAAAAAACTAAGTCAGGCGCATCAATTGAGGAAGCGGAGATCGATACTTCTAAATTAATGGATCGTGAAATGGAAGTTATTGAGAGTAAAAAGATTCTTCTTCGTGCACAATATGAAGAAGCCTGTGCCGTATATAGGAATTCAAATATCGAGTCTCGTCGTGACGAAATGAACGCAGCCCATAATGCCCTTCAAGCATTGGAGTTGGACTTTCGAACCTCTGGGTTGGACTTCAGCACAGCAGAACTAGTTGGTCCACGATGAACAAGAAGTTGTTAATAAGAGGCGCTTTGCTTGCACTTGGACTTTCGATTTCAAGTACATATTCAGCAAATGCCGCCACAACTATCACGAAGGTATATGACGGTGACACGATCACCCTGAGCACTGGTGAAAGAGTGCGGTTCTTACAGATAGATACTCCAGAACTATCACCAGCGGAGTGCTATGCACAAGAAGCTAGGACCGCCCTCGTGTCACTACTTAATGCACCAGGCACATTGATGCTTAAGGCTGATCCTAAATTGGACAAAGTGGATCGATATGGTCGGTTACTTCGATATGTATTTATCGGAAAGACAAACATCAATCTTAAGTTAGTGGAAATCGGTGCAGCAGCACCGTACTTCTATAGAGGAGACAAAGGTCAGTACTCAAATCAAATTCTAAAAGCCGCTCAGACTGCTAAAGCGAAGTCGCTTGGTCTTTGGAAAAGCTGCCCCGGAACTCAACTCACTCCAAATAATGCTGTAACAACCTTGGCCGCTATTGCGTCACCGAAAGCGAGCGCTGTCACTACAGGTATTAAGTGTGATCCCAACTATGCCGGATGTATTCCTGTATTTCCTCCTGACGTGGATTGCACAGATATTAAGCGCCTTGGCCTAGCTCCCGTCAAAGTCATCGGTAAGGACGTTCATAACCTAGATCGAGATGGAGATGGAATTGGGTGCGACAAATGAAGCAAATTCCTGAAATTAGATTCTTTCCAATCCCCAAGAATCTTAAAGAGATGACTCCAGATGAACGTCGCGACTATGCAACGAAACTTGCAGATCACATGCTTCAACAAGCAATAGAAGAAAATGAGAAAACAAATAAGCCGCTAATAAGAAAAGTATTAAAGATGGTAGTTCACATAATTTCAATCATGCTTGTTTGCTTCTTCTACCTGGTGGCGATCTTACAAATCCAGGACCATTTTGTTGGATATGGAATTGTTTCAATAGGGGTTGGAACCATTTTCCTCGCCTTTTGTCTCAGAGCTCGCATTAGAAAGTGGCTGCAGCACGTGGGCAAAATGGTTAAATTGCGCCCTAATCCTTGAATCTATGCACCGCAGATAACACAAAGTAGGCTAACGCTGTGAAAACCGATACGCATACGCCGGAACATATTTTCCGAGCACAGCAGCGACTTCTAGTTCCACTTTTTCAGCGGCCATACGTATGGAATAAAGACTTGCAGTGGGAGCCAATGTGGCGAGACCTGAAGCGCGTGCTTACAAGATATATGGATCAACCGGATATTGAACATCAACCTCACTTTCTTGGTGCGGTAGTAGTTCAGCAGGTACAGAGCCCAATCGGTGAAATACAGCAGAGAACCATCATTGATGGGCAGCAGCGCCTAACTACTCTTCAATTGATGTTTGATGCTTTCCACGCGCAGCTTGAATCAATTGGAGCCAAGCGTCCAGCGGGAAGACTCAAGAAGTTAATTGAAAATGACGAAGATTCTTGTAACAAACCAGAAGATAAGTTTAAGGTTTGGCCTACAAATAAAGACCGCCCTGCGTTCAATGAAGTCTTGGCAGCACAGTTCCCGATTGACTACGAAAATCTAGAACACTCAAAGTCAAAAATGGCATTAGCTCACCAATTTTTTTCCGAAAGTGCTCGTGAGTGGCTATTGGAGAAGGGCCAAGATGAAGCTCTCCTTAGGGCTGAGGTATTAGATAGATGCTGCCGAGAGTTGCTACAAGTAGTTGTTATCGATCTTGCCGCCAATGAAAATGCCCAGGAGATTTTCGAAACCCTAAACGCTCGTGGAGCAGTTTTAACGGCTGCAGATTTAATTAAGAATTTTGTCTTTCAACGCCTAACAGAGCAAAAGAACGATGTAGTTAAAGCTTACGAGGATTATTGGAAGGAGTTTGAGACTCCATTTTGGGAAAAAGAAATCAACTACGGTCGCGTAAAATTTCAGCGATCATCACTCTTTATAAACCACTGGTTAATCGCCAAAATTGGTGAAGAGGTACTTAATAGGGAGATTTTTTCAACGTTTAAGAATTATGCAGACTATGAGTCCAGAATTAGTATGCTGGAGCTTCTAGATCAGATGCATGCAGCTGCTAAGAGATACAAAGAAGTCTTTGAAGGTTCTGAAAATAAAGAAGGACAAATAAGTAGAGTTGAGTTATTTGCCTATCGATTGAATTCAATGGAATTAGATGTCCTTCGACCAATTCTAATTACTCTGATAGACCCAACTGAAGCAAAAATTCCTCAGGATGAGCTCGAAAAGGCAGTTACCGTCATTGAAAGTTGGATGGTTCGACGTCTACTCGTCCGAGCAACTAACAAAAATTACAACAAACTTGTTGTCGAAATGGTGCAGGTCGTAAGCAAAGATCGGACACATGCTGGTACGCGGCTGGAGAAGTATTTCTCTGAACAGAGCAGTGTCAGCTCATATTGGCCAGATGACGTCGAGGTCTCCACTTATGTATCTCAAATGCAGATTTACAGGAATCTATATAGATCTCGTATTCGAATGATTCTTGAAGCGCTAGAAGATAATGCGCGTGGCTGGATAGGAGCAGAATCGTCTAAATCGGGCATGCGTATGAAGCGTGGAACTTTCGCCATCGAGCACATCATGCCGCAGAGATGGCAGGCCAATTGGCCAACCGGTCGACATTCGGAAGAGGAGCGGGAAGCTTTACTCCAGACAATTGGAAATTTGACGCTATTAACAACAAAATTGAATAGCTCAGTTTCTAACGGACCTTGGACCTCTAAAAGTGGAGAGCTAACAAAACATGATGTTCTACTCATTAACAAGCAAGTACAAGAGCTTGGGAGTAACGGGTGGAATGAAGATCTGATTAAGTCGCGCACCGCATCCATCATTCAATCAATAATCAAGATTTGGGCTGTTCCAAATGGACATAAATCCAGAATTGTGACCGAAAAGCCTGAGAAGCAGGTAAAAGTAGCTGTCATCGATTTGATCAGCGCGGGCTTGGTTTCTGCAGGGCAAACGCTCTATCCAAAACAGAACAAACATGCAGGTAAAGTTGCTCAGATACTCGACGACGGCCGAATCCAATGTGAAGACGTTATTTTCGATTCATTGTCTTTGGCGGGAATTCAAATCCGTAAACGAAACACCAACGGGTGGACATTCTGGCTAGTTGATGAAAAGACTAGAAAATCAATGGCGGATCTCCGTGAAGAATATCGCGAGTTGATTGGTCTAGAAGATGGCGAAGACGAGATTGAGGACACAGATGGGTCGGAAGACTAATTTTCACTCGGAATGGATTGCTCAGAAGCAGGGGCACTATCTTGTAACCGTTTTGTTGCTAGTTCTATAATTTCGGCCGCAAACCGTTCAGCAGCTTCCTTACGTTCTCTTCGATTCATGATTACTCCAATTGGTAGTTGTGTAACTACTATTTTCCTGCGGTAATTACTAATTGTCTCCGTAAACGCAAACTAATTTTCTCGGCTACTGCCTTATGGGGTACCTCGTAAGCGCGCAAACAACCAGGAAAACAGATGCTTGCAAGCAGTTCTTATATGCTAATAACGAACTGGCCCGTTCGCATAGGTCATGTCGACTACGTCCGGGTTTCTTCGGTTTCTTATGAACTCCTGTATCTGAGTGATCGTAATAGATCTGAAATAGCCGTTTTTGTTACCTCGCATCTCACCACGAGATAGCCAGGCATATACAGTCTTAGTCTTTACCCCGAACATGGCAGCTACTTCCCCAGGGGTGTAAGAAGTTTTAGGTTGGTTCCACGGATTTTCCATGAATTAAGGGTTCCAGATTAAAGAGATGCTGTCAGTGTTAAGTTTTTGCGATCTAATAGGACTATCAAACAAATGGGGTACTAGTACCCCATTGTAATAAATAGCTAAGAGACATACTGGCTATACCTGCTATCACTTAATCCCTATTCACTCTTACTACTAACTACATCTCTATTACCGCACCCCTCGCTACCGCACATACACATATAGGCAACCCCCACTATCTATTAAGAACTACAGATAATCAGTAACCGCACTATTCACTAACAAGCCATAGGTTCCTCGCTGCTGTACTGACACACATAGGGGTATGTGTTATGAAGGTTTGTTTCTCTTCATCTTTTAAAGGAACCTTTAAAAGCGCCAGAAATGGCAATTTTTAGTAACCCCCAAAACACACATGACATTGAAAAAGTTATGGCAGCGAATTTGGGCAACAAATATCTACTTCCTATTTAAATACATCTGATAGGGCTACTGCCTGCAAACACTTAGCCCGCCTATGGCTGACATCTGACAGGCTTGTCAGATGTTCATGACTTAAGGGTGGGGGTTATCTGTCAGTGCAAGGGTCTAGCTTTTTCCTATGACCAAAACCTGCCCCTCATGTGGTGAAGCCGCATCCCTTCGCGAAGTCATCTACGGATTGCCCGACGGACCCCTAGACGAAGGCAAATACCTAACAGGTGGATGCTGCATCTCTGAAAGTGACCCAATGACAAGTTGTATTAACTGTGGCTGGGAAGGTGATTTCAAAAATCACCTGCAAACCCTCGGCTCAACGGACTTAAGCATTTAGAGTCAGCACATGGCAACAGAGCTAAAGACCCCAGAACTTTCTAGGCATGCCGCCACCGCTTTTGCCGAGAAGTGGAAGAGCTACACAGACGAGAAGCAGCATGCCCGGGGATTCTGGAGTGATTTCTTCCGCGCACTATGCGGGGTCGATGATGAAGAGATTGCTGGCATTGAATATGAAAAGCGCGTGAAGAGCACGATCAGTGGCAACCAGGAATATATAGATGTCTACTGGAAGAACGTTGCCCTCATCGAACATAAATCCGCAGGAGAAAATCTAGATAAGGCAGAACTACAGGCTCGTGGTTATTGGTTGAGTCTTCCCCCAGGGTATCGACCAAAGACAATTATCATTTCTGATTTTCTCAACTTCCGACTTATTGATGTTGCCCTCAATAGAACACATGATTTTCCGCTATCCAAGTTGCCTGAAAATATCCACCGCTTTGAGGCGATAATCTCGGGTAACCGAACTCGCATCTCTGAAGAAGAAATTACAGTTGATCAGGTAGCCGCAAAGCTGATGGCAAATCTTTATTTGGAGCTTGAAGACCACGGGTTTGAAGGTCACGAAACGAGCATCTTTCTCATCCGCATCCTCTTTCTTCTATTTGGTGACGACACGGGGATGTGGCAAAAAAACACTTTTCTGAAGTTGGTGATGGGAACTAAAGAAGATGGAAGTGATGTTGGCTCAAAGCTCGATACCCTATTTGAAGTCTTAAATACTCCCACAGAAAAGCGTCCCAAAGGACTTGGCGATGAACTCAAGCCATTCCCTTATGTCAATGGTGGAATTTTCTCAGAGAAGATATCTGTAATTGATTTTAATAAAAAAATGCGTGTGGCCCTGGTCGACGTTGCCAATTATGACTGGACCACAATCAACCCAACGATTTTTGGTTCCTTATTTCAGCTAATCAAAACGAAGGAAGAACGTCATGCGCTGGGAGAGCATTACACAACTGAGGAGAACATTAACAAGATTGTTTATCCACTTTTTCTGGATGAATTAAATGAACGACTGGCTGCCGCTTGGGATAACAAGAAAGAACTTAAAAAGTTGCGCCAGGATTTAGCTAAAATAAAGATTTTTGACCCTGCGTGTGGTTGTGGAAACTTTCTAGTAGTTTCCTATCGTCACCTTAGGCAGTTAGAACTTGAATTAACTGTTCGACTAAATAATCTTGAAGGGAATCAAGATTCACAGCAGTTGGATGGCTCCATGGGTCTCTCTATAAATCTAAATCAACTACACGGCATAGAAATTGAAGAATGGCCTGCCCAAGTAGCGCGCATGGCCTTGTTTCTTACCGACCACCAGGAGAACTTGAAATTTGTACGTAT
>Ga0214919_10009853_pt1 | contig 12233 bp, 7 predicted proteins | sample LL1503_MetaG_FD_177994 | JGI IMG/M metagenome (GOLD analysis project Ga0214919, IMG submission 177994) | Freshwater microbial communities from Lake Lanier, Atlanta, Georgia, United States - LL-1503 | ecosystem: Environmental > Aquatic > Freshwater > Lake | place: USA: Georgia | collected 2015-03-15
TCTTTTATATTAAACTTAGCTAATAAATTATTTACAAACGACCAAATACAATCAACTAAAGATTTTTTTGATATTTTTAGCAAAATTTATAGTAATATTAATAGTACTAATAATCATTTACCAGAAGTTATTAAAAATTATAAATCTTTTTATAAACAAAAATTATTAGAAAGAGAAAAAGAACAACAAAAAGAACAAGAAAAAGAACCTAATCAAGAAATTATTTTAAAAAAAAACCTAAAAGAACAACCTAGAGATGGAAAAAAAGAAGATAAAGATAAAGAAAACAAAGAAGTTCTAGATGAACCTTTAACATATAATATTAATGTTTCTCTAGATGATATTTATAATGAAATAAAAAAAGAGTTAAATGTTGCTAGAATAAGAGTTTGTGATTTTTGCTTAGGTAAAGGATATTTAGGATTTGAAGATAATATGTCATTGTGTCATATTTGCAATGGAATGCTTAAAAGAATAGATAAAAAAACTTTTACAATTGATATTAGAGAACAAAAATTAGTTTTTAAAGGTGAAGGTAATCAATCATTAGAAAAAGAACCAAATGATTTAATTTTTAATATTCATCCAAAACCAAATAATAAATTTACAATAATTAGACAATACGATTTATTATATTATCATAATATTTCTTTAATGGAAATTTATACTAGTATTACTATTTTATTAAACCATTTAGATAAAAAACAATACTTAATAAAATATAATAACCTAGAAAATAATAAAAATAATGATGAAAATAATGAAAATAAATTAATTAATAAAATGTCAATAAGAGTAAGAGATTTAGGATTACCAATTGGAACAAGTGGAAGAAGAGGTGATTTATATATTAAATTCAATATTATATTACCTGATTTATCAAATAATGATATTAAATTATTAAAAAGTTTTAAATTATTTAATAAAATAGAAAATCAAATAGAAAATCAAATAGAAAATTTAAATGAATATATTAAAATAAATGCTGAAATAACAAAAATTAATATTTAATAAAATAATTTTAAGTTTTAAAAATAATAATTTCTAGTTATAATTATAAAAAGTTGAAAATAAATAATTTTTTAATATGGAACCTATTGTATTAAGTAATGATGATTATTTAAATTTTTTACATAATATAAGAAATCAAAAATTATTAAAAAAAGAATTTTTATTAGAAACAAATATGAAACAATTTGTTGTAAATTTAAAGGATAATTTATATAATTTATTTCTTCAAGAATCAAATTATAAACCAATACCAAGCATTTTTGATGAATTAATAAAATATATAACTTCGGTTATTTCTGGAACATCTAAAGTAAATAATGTTTATTCTTTATTTTACGATGAATTAAATAAAGAATTATTAAGTTTAAAAAATCCTAAAAAAGAGTATATTTATTATGCTAAAGGTAGTTTAGTTTATAGAAATAAAGTAATGGAATTAATAAAATTTATAAAAAATAAAGAAATAAAAACAATTTTTGATAATATTGTATGTTTAAATTCTAAATTTTGTAATAATCCTTTATTAAATGAAAGTGATTTTGATGTAAATTTTATAGTTTTTAGTGATAAACAAGAAATGAGACAAAAATATAAAAATATTATAGCAAATGTTTTAATAAAAATAAAAAATGAAATGGATAACGATCATATATATAAAAAATGGATTAATAAAATAAATAATAATATTTATAATTCAATTCTAGATACATTAAAAGATAATAATGAAAAAGAAAATGCTAATGAAATAAATAAAATTATCTCAAAGACAATTTCTAATAATTTAAGTGCAGATAAAACAAAACTGAAAACTAAAAAAAATAGTTCAAAACATAAATTTAAAATAACACAAAAAAAATCAAAAAAGAAATTCTTTTCTGAGTCTTCATCATTTTCTGAATTTGATGATAAAGTAAATGATAAAATTTTAAAAAATAATAGAATAAATTTTGTTAATTATGAAAGAATGAATGAATTATTAAAAGATTTAGACCAAACTAGGTATTCTTTTTATATAAATAATTTAAAAAATTATAATTACACATTTCAAACTGATATTAATAATTTTCATAATATTGATAATAAATTAATGGATTTAGAATTAATTCCTTCACAACTTTTTATATCAATCCATGAAAATATTAATTCTGTTTTAGAAAAGAATGATTCAAAAAAAACAGTTCATTTTGATTTATATAGATTAAAACTTAATTTTGCTTTTCATATGAAGTATAATAATAAGTCCAATGAATTTATTAAGAAAATAGGAGGTGAATTAATTGATGTTAGTTTTCCATATCCTGATAATGCTTATATGACAAATAGAGAAACTTATAGAAGTAAATTAATGAATAGTCATACTTTTGAAGGATTATATGAATTTAATGGATTTGGATTATTAAGTGATTTAGTTGAAATGATAGAGCTAGAATCAATTGATACTAATAAACCATATAAATTAGAAAAAAGAATTAATAGATTTATATTTCTTCGTTTTCTTGAATATTGGTTTAGAATTCCCTTTAAAATTGTTAAAAATAATAATAACTTTAATGAAAAAATATTTAAAGCCTATAATTCACTTATTCGTAAAAAAGGTAATACTTTTAATATGTTTTTTAAACAAACTATTTTTTATGATACTGAATTTAGTAAAATTAATAAAGCATTAGAAACTAATCAAGGTATCGATATTTATAAAATTTATCGTAAATTTTTAAGAAATGAACCTTATCAAACTTTATTTAAGATACCTAGAAATGAACTAGATAAAGCTTTAGGATTTAGAGAAAGTGATTTTTCATCATTTAAAAAATTAATCAGTAATAATAAACCATTATATAGTATTTTTTATGATACCAAAAATGCTTTTTAAAAATGCTTTTTAAAAATGCTTTTTAAAAATGCTTTTTAAAAATTAAAAATTGAATTTTATTTTTTATTTTTATATTTTTTGTTAATATAAATATTAATATTAATTATTAATTATTAATTATTAATTATTAATATAAAGTATTTTTTGATAATACTTTTTAAAAAAAGTATAATGGAACATATTTTGGAAAATTCTATTATTACTGAAAAATACATTAATGAAATTAAAAAATTAAATCAAATTAAATATGAAAAATATATTAAAACTAGATTTCATTTAACGGTTAAATATTTAATACCTGATAGTTTTTCTAATAAATTATATCAAAAAATTAATAGTCTTCCTTTTGCAGATAGTTATGCTTTAAACATTATTGAAAATTCTTATGCACCATTTATAATTAAAAGTAATTTATTTTATGAATTAAATGAACTAAATAATATTTTTAACCAAAGCGGTTTTGTTGAAAATATTCAAGAAATTTTTAATAAATTAGAAATTGAATTAGGTGAAGAAAATTACAATAGTCTTAACTTAAATGATGGTGAAATTATTGAAAGAAATATTAAATTATTAGAAAATTTTAAAGAAGATTATGGATATGACCCTCTTAATTTTTCAATTATTAATTATACTCTAAATAACAAAGATGATTTTGATTTAGATTTATATGAAAAAGAAGAAGAAGACAAAAAAGAAGAAGATAAAACTATTAAACTACATCTAGAAAGTAATGAAAAAGAAGTTAAAATTGATAATGATATTAAACTAGAACTAGAAAGTAATGAAATTAAAAAAGAAATTGATGATAAACCACATCTAGAAATTAAAGAAAAAGAAATTAAAAATGAAGAAAATTGTTCTTTAAAATCTTTAATACACCTTTTAGATTTATGTGAAATAAATTTTAATAATACATTAAAAGATATTATTATTGATGAAAATAAAATTAAAAAAGAAATTAAAAAAGTAATTAAAAAAGAAACAAAAAAAGAAACAAAAAAAGAAACAAAAAAAGAAATTAAAAAAGATAATGAAATTGATAATGAAATTGATAATGAAATTATTATTTTAATTAAAAAAGCATTAAAATTAAAAGAAATTGATTTTAAAAAAGAAGAAAAAAAAGAAGAAAACAAAGAAGAAAACAAAGAAGATATTAAAGAAGATATTAAAGAATCTATTAAAGAATCTATTGAATCAGCACGATTAATTGCTGATTATTATTTAACAAATGAAAAATTAAAATATTCCCCAACCAAAGCTAATATGATTTATTTATATTTAATTAGTAAATTTAATGACCCTGTATCAATGTATCAATTAGGTGATGCTTTAATTAATGGTAATTCTATTATGAAAAATCATCGACAAGGAACTAAATTAATTAAAATATCTGCTGAACAATATAAATACCCTAAAGCAATAACTAAAATGAAAATGCTTTTACGTTTTCCTTTAAAAACTAAATAAAATGTCTAATTTTATTATTATTTTTATTATTTTTTTAGATAGTAATTATGATGATAAATATTTTCTTAAATTTGTAATTAATTCATTCATTAATCTTGTTTCATTTACAGATTTTAATTTTGAAAATATTCCATAATAAAAATAAATTTCACCAATTGCAGTTATAAATAATGAAGTTGTTAAAAAAAATAATATTTTTTTCCAATTAATATATTTTCTTAATACAAATGATAAAATAGCTGTTAATAATATTAAAACTACTAAACATCCAATTAAAATTCCTAATATCGCAGTTCTTCTTTTTTTAAAATTTTTATTATAATCTTTAATATTATCATCTAATTTTAGTAAGCGTTCAACTATTGCAGTATTTAATTGAACATATGCAGTAGCTTGAGCAGTTAATTTTACCTGATTAGCTGTTAAGTTTTTATTTAATAAATCTAATAAATTTATATTAATTCCAGGAGAATTATTTATTTGCGATTTTATAGAGTGTTCAGTTTCCGGCATTATAATTGTAAAAAAAAATATTAATTCAAAGCTTACAATTATTAAAATAATTAATAATGTTGAAATTAAAATTTCAGAATATAAAATTTTATTCATTTTTTATTTAATATATATATATATATTAAAAATAAAAATGAATAAAATTTTAAAATTATTTAATCATAGTACAATATATGCAGTTATAATTTCATCTTTAACACACGCTATAATAGTTATATTGACTATTTTTCTTATTTATCAACTTGTTTTAATAAAAAAAAATGATGCAGAAATTGTTAAAAATGCAATAGATATAGTTGATAAATTTGTTAATTCAACTGATGATGCAGAAAAAAATAAAAGATTTAAAAGTTTATTATTAGAAATAATTCCTGAAGTTTCAGCAGAAAATATTAAAAAACAAAAAGAAGAACAAAATAAAATAAATGAATATAATAAAAAATACCATAATAATGTCATAATATTTTTTTCTGTATTATCATTAATTACTATTTTATTTTCTATTATTTATTATTTAATTAATAAAAATGAAATACATTTTATTTTAAGCTATAAAGAAATTATAATTGGAACTATATTTTCATTTGCTTTAATTATTTTATATCAATTTTTATTTGCATATGAATTTATTTTTAAATATATTGATTTTCATTTATATGATTTAATATTAAGTAAAATAAAAATTATGTCATCCTCAGATGGAGTAGAAAATATATTATCCTATGCTTCAAACCAAGCTAAAAATTTAGGATTTTCAATTCCTTCAAATTTAACAAATTATATAGATTCTTTTAAAAAATTATTTCATTTTTAATTTATTTTTTAATTTATTTTTTAATGTTAAAACACTTTCTTTTAACATTAAAAAATAAAATTAAAAAATTGATTTTAATTATTAAATAATTTAAATTATGTAATTTTAATTAAAAATTAATATTACATAATTTAAATTATAAAATTATTATAATAAAATAATAAAATAATAAAATTAAAAAATAAATCTAAAATGATTATTGCTATTGAAGGAAATATTGGTTCAGGTAAATCAACTATTCTTAAGGAACTTGAAAAAATGAATTATAATCCTAGTGAAGTTATTTTCTTACAAGAACCAGTTGCTGAATGGTTAGATATTAAATTAGGTGATAAGAATGCACTTGAATTATTTTATGAAAATCAAAAAGAAAACTCATTTTGGTTTCAAATTCTAGCTTATATTACACGTCTTCGTAATCTTTTAAGTATTCTTGAAGATAATCCTCAAGATAAAATTATTATTTGTGAAAGAAGTATTTACACTGATAAATATGTTTTTGCTAAAATGTTATATGAATCAGGTAATATTAGTGAAATTGAATGGATTACTTATTCTTATTGGTTTGATACTTTTAAAAAGCAAACAAAATTAGATTTAATTTTATATGTTAATACTGAACCGGAAGAATGTTTTAACCGTATTATTAAACGTAATCGGGTTGAAGAAATTAATAAAATTTCAAAAGAATATTTAATTAATTGCCACGATAAACATACTGAATGGTTCAAAGAAAAAGATATGAATACAAAAATATTTCATATTAATGGAAAAGATACAGTTGAAAACATAATGACATTTGTTAAACATATTATTTGTGATATTATCATCTCTAAAAAACTTCAATAAACTTCAATAAACTTCAATAAACTTCAATAAACTTCAATAAACTTCAATAAACTTTTTAGAAAAAGTTTTAACAAAATGTTTTTTTTATTTTTATTTTAATTTTAATTTTAATTTTAATTTTTATTTTAATATTTTATAAAAAGTTATTAAAAAACACATCCATCTGGATTATTATAACAATTAATAGCTTGTTGTTTTAAATTAGCAGGTAATGAATTAATATCATCACCCCAATCTTCTAATTTTCCTTTAATCATTAATACAGTTTCACTTGTATCAATATTTTTAGAAATATCAGTTTTAATAAAACCAGCTTTATTAGATATTATATCAATAATATTATCTGGGTTTGTATTTTTACTAGGATTAAATGTAATACTAGTATCAACATTATTAGTAGGACTTGTTGTAATATTTGGGTTGCTAGTAATGTAAGTATTAGGAGCTAAAGTAGTGTAAGGACTTAAAGTAATATTAGGACTTGAAGTAATATCTTGATTTAATTGCTGTTTATTAGATTTATTTTTAAAAAATAAAATATAAACCAAAAAAATTAAGATTAAAACTGCAAATCCATATAATCCATATAATATTGGTTGAAATTGTGTTATGTTATTTACAATTTCCTCACCACCTTTCATTATTTTTGATTTCATTATTAATATTTAACTTTTAATATTTAACTTTTAATATTTGACTTTTAATATTTGATGTTTTATTTTTTAAATAAGAAAATAAAAACACTTTTTTTTAAAAAGTGTTTTTGATAAAACTTTTTCAATAAAAAGCCCAACAGGGTTTTTTACGGTAAAAAGTTTGTTTATTCGATTTGAACTTTAGGAATATTAGATAATTTAATTCCTTCATCGTGTATATTGTCTAATTCGAAGTTAATACCAACACCATCTAAACAGTATTCAGGAATATTCATATATTTATTAACAACTTCTTGGTCTGTTATTTTAGGTAATTTAGTTTTAGTTTGTGGTCGTTTTTTGAATTCATCAACCATCATTTTTTCATCTAAAAGAATTTGTGGAAAACCAGTTCCAGCAGGAGCAATTTGTCCTAACATAATATTAGCCGAAACACCATTCATATTATCAATTTTTCCGTGGACTCCAGCTTGTAATAATTGTTCAATCGTTTCTTCAAAAGATGATTTAGCAAGTGGTCCCGCATTACCACGATTAATACCGTGGCGATCAATAGGCATAATATAGCCTTTATTAGTCATAAAATCAGCTAGAAGACCAACATGACGATAATTAAGTGAAATTAGTTTGCTAAATTCACGATAAATTATATTACGTGCTGCTTCAATACCAAAAATTTCATAAACTTCATTAACATCATTTGAAATAGTTCTAGTAGCATCAACGTGGTCTTGAATTAAAACTTCTTCTAGGTTAGATCCTTTAGTAACTAAAATCCATTCTTCATCTTGAATATAATTATAACCTTCACTAATACTAACACTTTCACTTATACCAATATGAGTTCCTTCAAATCCTATTTTAAGATTTTTAATAAATTCTTTAATTTTATCCATAATTACATGGTTAATACCAGGAACACCTTTAACAATAGTAGATGTAAATTTATCTTCAAATTCTTTAATTTTAACAATATCTTTATCTGCATTATTACTATCACTTTCAAATTCAATCTTAAGACGCATAACTAATTCACCGGCATTATCATCATTATAAATACAGTTGATATTAGGAAAATTGGTTTGAATAATTAAATACAAATCATTCATTGTGATATATCTTTCCATCATTTTATCACGATTAAATTTAACCCGTAAAATCCACGGATTATCATCTTTAACTTGGTCATTAATTTCACCAAACATCTTATAAATATCAATTAAAGATTTATCAGCATCAATATCCGTATTTAAATTACTATCTAAATATAAACTAATTGAACTTACAATATCACTAATTAATGTTAATTGTAAATTATTACGTAAATTCAACACTTTAGATTTATCAGTTTTATATTCATCATCCAAATAAACAATAATACTAGGTGTTTTAATCTTTTTAGAATTAGCCATTAACTCTTTCAAACGACCTACACCACCTGTTGTCACAGATGAAGCTTTACCAGCCGTATGGAAAGTATTAAGAGTTAATTGTGTAGAAATTTCACCAATACTTTGAGCCGCTAAAGGACCAACCATTTCACCTGGACTAACCCGGGTTTGTAAATATTTAGCACGAATAAATTGAGTAATATAATTCAATGCAGTTTTATTAAATCGATGTTTAAAGATTAATTCCTTAGGAGACATATAAAACATAATAAGTGTACTCATTACATGATTATGTTGATTATTAATATGTAAATCATCAATTAATTTTTCAATCTCTTCTTGAACATCTAAAGGTGTTAAATCAGATCGTTGTGTATTATTTAATTCAAACTTTGCTTTAACATTTTGAATTAATCGTTCAATATGAATAGGAGAAACAATTGAGGTTTCATACTTACGCATTAAAGATTTATTAACAATAAATTCACGTTGTTCATTCATCTTTTTAAAATTATCATCTAATTTCATTTTCCAATCTTTAGTTTTTGTTAATCGTTTAACAGCAATATCTTTCATATATAATTCCCATTTTTCAGTATGAGTTAAACGATAAGCTTCAGCTAATTTATCATAAGGCATAAAAATAAATTTTAATGATTGTCCTTCTAATAAACCAGCTCCATTAATACCATCTTCTCCATATAAGAATTGATAAATATCACCTGTTGCACTACGAACAGTATAATCATAATGTACTTTCATATCTTCTAAAGCTTTCATTAATCGACGTTGGATATAACCTGATTCAGCGGTTTTAACAGCTGTATCAATTAACCCTTCACGACCTCCCATAGCGTGGAAAAAGAATTCTTGTGGATCTAAACCATCGATAAAAGAATGAGAAACAAATCCTCTAGCTGTTAAACTATCATCATATTTATAAAAATGTGGTAGAGAACGGGTTTTATCAGAAAATCCCATTGGAATACGCTTAGCATCAACAGATTGTTGGCCAACAAGACCAATCATAGAACAAAAATGGAAAGTAGTACCTTTTGAACCAGATTGAATAGCTTGTAAGATACGATTATTCTTTGCAGTATCAATTACCAAATTTTCAACTGTATTTTGAACTTTACCAGCTATAACACCCATTTTACCTTCAAGTGCATCTGCATTATTAGCAAAACTTAAATCACTAAAAGTTCCTTGATGAATTTGGTGATATATCTGATTAACTTCAGCCATACCATTATTAATAACCTTCTTAATAACTTTTTTAATTCTATCGTCAATAATTAAATCACCAACACCAACACTATAACCTTCGTGAATTAAATATGATGTAATTAAGAATTGTAAATTATTTAAATAAGTCATTGCTACTTTTGAACCAAAATCATTATAAATAATATGTAAAATTTTATTAGATGCATAATTATTTTTATTAACTTGACCACTTAGAAAATGTCCTTTAACAATTTCAATTGGATTATTAGGATTTTTATCATCAGCAATAGATACATTAATTTCAGGTAAAATCATTGAAACGGCTTGATAACCACTCCAAAATCTTTTAACACCGTCTTTACCTTCAATACTAGGTTCTGGCAATTCACCATCAAATGTAGTAATTTTAGTCATTAATGATAACATTTCACGACGATTAAATTTAACTCCTTTTCTAGTAATTTTATAAAAACCAATTAAAGTATCTTGTTTAGGTGTAATAATAGGTGAGGACTTAGCCGCACTAATAATTTGATGCGGAATTGCCGCAATTTGTTTTAGTTCCACAGCACTTTGAATAGACTGTGGAACGTGCATGTTCATTTCATCACCCGATGAATTTTGCTAGAATTTTAATTTAAATTAATTAAATTAATTTAATTTAAATTTCTAACTCATTTAGAATGCCTTCTAAATCCCCAAGGTTTCCCAAGGGGGCGGACTGTATCTTAAGCTATCTCAGGTTTGCTAGACCTTCATTGATAACCAACACCCGTTCAGTCTCTGAGTACCTCACATATCCTGCAAAACGGACTTAGTGAGTAATACTGCGGATTATCCAATCCCTAACATTATTACCATTGGGTTCGATTATTAATCGAGTTCCTCATTAATATTTCTATTTATGAGTGGTAGTTAGGGCTCTAAGGAACTTCCCGCAACAAGGTGTTTCGCCTCTTTATATCGTAAAGTTTTTTATTAACAATAATTTACAATACAAAAAGACTAGGGAGTTTCAAGCTTTTAACTCTCCCTGTTTTCGACAGTGATGTTTATCGAAATCGGCATTATAAGGTGTCGTTACAGTTACATTCAACCTAAATGTTGAATGATCCATTACAACAACCCTATGAGCCATCATACTCATTTTATGTAAAGAAGGTTGTCGATTAAATAATACATAATCTTCATCCATTAAATGTCGATGAACGACATCTCCTTCTTCTAAACTATCAGCAATTTCTTTTAATTTTTTAGGGTCATTTTCAAATTCAAGAGTAAAGGTTTTACCATCATTCTTCTTTTTAATCTTTTTAACCCCCGGAAAATTATTAGACCCATTCAATACTAATTTATACAATTTATGATAATTATATTTATTAACCTTCTCAGGAAATGATAAATTCATTGCTATCTTTAAAGGAACTCCTAATTGGTCAATACTAATATTTGGGTCAGGTGTAATAACACTACGAGCAGAAAAATCCACACGTTTTCCCATTAAATTACCACGAACACGACCTTCTTTACTATGTAATCGCTGTTTATAAGTCCTCAAAGGACGATTACTCGCACGCGTAACAGCAGTTTTACTTTGTGATTCATTATCAATTAAAGTCATAATATGAAACTGTAAGCACATAAAATAATATCCAATAGTATCCTTAGAACTACCGCTATGTAATTTTTTCTTAAGAATATTATTGTATTTAATAATATCAATATATTTTTGAGTTAAATCATCTTCAGAACGTTGATTATTATATTGACGAACAGAAGGACGAACAGCTGGTGGAGAAACTGGTATAACATTAGTGATTAACCAATGAGGTAAACACCAATTTTCAGAAAATCCAAAGGCATATGAGTCTTCTCGTGGAATTTCAGCAAATAAATTACCAACCATTTCAGGTGTTAAATTAATTTTACGCTCTTCTTTATCCTTTTTTTCACCTTTGCCCATTTTCCATTCAGCAATAATACGAAATTCAACTTTTTGATATTTAGATGGCTGAATCATACCACAACCGTGAGGATTGCCTAGTAAATCACCATCACTTTCACGACCGCAAATTTTACGTTTAGATGCTAATTCACTCATTTCCATAAATTGTTGCTGATGATTACCATTACAATTTTTAATAATTGATTTTACTAAAGGATGATTAATATCAATTAAAGATTTATTACAAAATAAACAAACGGATTTTAATAATCTCAAATAAATACTCATATATTGAAACATATAAACTGATTTTACTAATTGAATATAACCAGGATGTCCAGTACAAAAAGTACGGTCTTTATGACAAGTTTTACATAATTTACCACGATCAATAACACCCATACGAGGATCAAATAAACCACTAATAGTAGGTTCTCCATTATTCTCATATAAAGTTGTTTTATGAACGTGGCAAACT
>Ga0214919_10009854_pt1 | contig 12233 bp, 15 predicted proteins | sample LL1503_MetaG_FD_177994 | JGI IMG/M metagenome (GOLD analysis project Ga0214919, IMG submission 177994) | Freshwater microbial communities from Lake Lanier, Atlanta, Georgia, United States - LL-1503 | ecosystem: Environmental > Aquatic > Freshwater > Lake | place: USA: Georgia | collected...
AGTAGGGCAACCTACGGTTATTCGGCGAAGCTTACGCCCTACGACCCCTTCCCTTTTATTTGTATTTTTTTGTAAAATAAAACACAATAATGTTTTATTTTAAAGAGAGCTGAAAACTACCTTCCTTAGGGAAGGGGTTGTAGGGCGTAAGCTTCGCCGAATAACCGTAGGTTTCCCTACGCGATACGCTTTGTAGGAATCTTGTTATCAACAACGTAGATGGAATTTTCGGTCATAATGATAAAATCATTGCCTACTTTGAAAATCTTCTGAATGGGGCTGGTATATTCCTCCTCACTCTTGACAAGCAACTTCTCGTTGTTCTCGCGAACACCAATCAAAGCCTTTTTCTCTAAAGAAGCGGTCCAGTAATCCAACATAATGGGTTTGTCCTCTGAAATCGCAATCTTACTGATATTTTGCAGTGTGGTGGCATCGGGCAGGCGGTATTGTTCTGTGGGGGCTACAACGGGCGCAGATGAAGGTGGTGCTTGAGTAGTAGTAGTGGTGCTCATTTTAATTATAATATGTAAAACAAAATAAAACCACTTTAAATCCTTATTCTTAAAAAATAGTTTTGAAACCAAAGGTTTTCCTAAACCAAATTTCCAAATAACCTTTTTATAAAAACCATATAAATCCAAAAATTATACTTATTCAATATGTTCAAGCCTGTCTTTAAAATTCATGAGACCTTGCCCACTTTATATGGAAAAGACACTTCAGGAAAGACCAAGCAATGGTGTGCTTCCATCTTTACCAATGGATTAATTGCCCGATACACGGTGGAATACGGCCAACTAGATGGAAAAATCCAATCAACCAGTCGCGATTTCACCGAGGGCAAAAACATCGGCAAAGCCAACGAAACCACGCCTCTCCAACAATGTACCAACGAAATCAAGAAAAAATGGTCAGACAAGAAGGAGAAGGAGAGATACGCCGAAGAAGAAGAATCGGATAAAGCTGAAACAAAGATTTTCCCAATGTTGGCGCACGTCTACGACCCCAAATCTAAAACCAAGGTGAAGAATCCCATTGTTTATCCCTGTTTTGTGCAACCCAAGTTGGATGGTCTCCGATGTCTGATTTATATGGCGAATGGTACAATTATAACTCAGTCACGGACCGGCGGTATATTCACAACGATGGACCACATAAAGGCGGGTCTGAAACCATTCTTTGATGTCTGGCCCACGGTTGTATTGGACGGTGAGCTTTACACGAACAAATACCCATTTGAGGAATTGGTCGGGCTCATTAAACGCAAACAGGTGGATGATCCGCGAATTGCCCAAGTCCATTTCCACATATATGACATTATTTCATTGGAAGGGTATGCAGAGAGACGGCAATTCATTTTGGACAATCGTCGTTTGTTCCCAGCCACTTTTGAAATTGTTAAGACGGAAGAAGCGATTAAAATAGAAGATTTCAAAACCAAATTTGCCGAGTATGTGCAAGAAGGGTACGAAGGCATTATGTTGCGCAATAAGAAGGGGCCTTATGTCAGCAACCGAAGCCATGATTTGCAGAAATACAAGGAGTTTGAGGAGGACGAATTTGTCATTGTTGGATTCAAAGAAGCGGAAGGACGTGATTCAGGTACCGTTATTTGGAGATGCGCTACTAAAACAGGCGACGAATTTGACTGCAGACCGGTTGGGTCAGTGGAACATAGGAAAACGCTTTTCCAAAATGCGCAAAAAAACATTGGCAAGATGTTAACCATCAAATACCAAGAACTCTCAGAAAAGGGAATTCCGCGGTTCTTGTCGGGGAAATCCATAAGGGATGGATTTTAATTAACCGATGGATTTTAGATAGATAAACATTTTAATCAATCCATACAATATATGGAATTCTTGGATTATCATGAATACGGAATAAAATATGAGTTCCATGACTTAGATGATGGACAATTCATCGAATTGTTTGATGGTGATAGACCGTGCGCAAAAATGATGTTGCGTCTTATAAATGACCAAATCAATTTGAGTTCTGTAGAATGCAATTGTCCAAAACTGAGGGGTAAATGTTTTAATATCTTTATGCGAATTTTGGTTAAAGAAAGAGACCAAATATTTAAGCAACCTCTGTCACCGGCAACCGAGGTTGCATTATTTATTTCACCCGAATACAGAGACGGCGTTTCGGAGAAAGACGCATTTGAAAAATTGCAGAAGTTGTACCGGACTTATGGATTTTTGAACTACGACAAGCAAAATAAAGCATATGCAGTTTCAACGTTGAACCTTATTGACCAAGTAGTTAATAATAATCTAGTAATAATTTATGACCCCAATATAACGCCTATTAAATTGTATAAAAGAACTTCGGAACGACCGAATAAATCAAAGAATCCAAATAAATATGAACCAACACAACCGTTAAAAATGGTCTTTAAAGAAGAGATCAATTTGAAACCTAGATACATGTCATCAACTGTGAGTAGTCGTTCAAAAGGACGTGGTAAAAAACGTGGTAAAAAGCTTACTAATAGAACCACACGCAAAAGAAGATTTCCCAAATGAATATAAAAAATTGCACATAATTACTGTATTATAGAATGTCCGGATATTACGACGAGCTTACCACCACCACTTATTACGATCCTCAAATGGTAATGAACATTACCGAATACGACAGCGAGGGCGATAAGGATTCCAACGTATTTATTCTGTATGATGAGGAGCAAGAAGCTTATTACGTTTTTGGTTCCCGAGGTGGTTCCAGGCACGTAAGGTACACAAAGGCATTTTATTGCATGAACGATTTGTACAATTTTATTTCCATAACAATGGGATTTAAGGACAATCATACAGTGAGTGTTTCAATTAATTATATGTCGAATTTGACAAATTATGACGAGTATGACGATATTAAGCAAAAGGTATCGCGATTCAATGAAGTGGTTGCGTATGACAATTTCATCATTTCTAGGCAAGATTTCAAAATGTTTTTGAAATCGTTTTTTTAAGGGAAACCTACGGTTTCCCCTATGACCCCTTCCCTTAAGGTGAGCCTCCGAGCGAAGCGACGTATAAGCGAAGCAAAAAAAACGTAAACTTGTTGACCGTAGGTTTCCTTTACACCTTTGCACAATCAAAACGCCGACTTTGTCGGCAGTTATGAGTAAGCAAGGTGGTGCTGATTGCGCAGTTCAAATGCGCAATGGTGTAAAAGGAGGGGTCATAGGGGAAAAGGCGAAGCCTGACGGCTTAACTATATGTTCCCCTAATATATAATGGTATATGTTGCAGAAGGAACGTATGGGTGCGTTTATCGTCCTCCCATAAAATGCAAAAACGGCATCAAATATCCAGTTGGAAAAATATCCAAATTGATGACACGTCGCGCCGCAATAAAAGAGGAAAAAGAATACAAATTAATTAAAAAGGCGGACAAAAAACAAAAATACTACCCGGGTCCCCCAATAAGGTGCGACCCTGACCCCGCGGATGCAAAAAATGAAATGACACCAGGCGAATGCAAATTGTTTGAAAAAGACCCCAAAATTAATAAATACAATTTACTGATTTACAATGACGGCGGACACGATTTAAAACAGTTTATTGAACATGAACTGGATAATTATTTAGCGGTAGGTTCTCAGGAACAGACGGACAAGTTTTTCTTAAACGCATACAACTTGTTCCAAGGAATTAAACTGTTTTTAGCAAATGATATTTTGCACCATGATATTAAACCGCAAAACATTGTGTTTGATTCGGCAAATTACAGGTTCAATTACATTGATTTTGGCCTAATTGAACAAAAAAGCAAACTGGTGAATGGTATCATTTCGGGAATCAATCACGAGAGTTTTCATTGGTCGTATCCTTTGGAGTTTGGATTCTTGCATTCGGTAAAAGACTATGATTTCAACAAAATTACCAATTTTTCTCCATTGTACAAAGAATTATTAAAAATACTGACTGACCCCGCTTACAAAAACCAACCAAACAAATATGGGATTAAACCTAAATCGTTTGAAACTGTATTTACATACATGGAGGACAGAGTTAATCCATTTTCAAAAGAAGATTTTATAACACGGGTGTTTGACGGGTTGGTTTTTTGCAAAGCCCATAACACATACCCCGAATTTGTTGAAAATTTGTTGAAAAACACCGACATTTATTCGCTCGGATTTACTTTAAACCACGTATTGAATGCGTTTTATGACAAGGGAGCAATAACCCGCGCTGATTACATAAAGTACAGCAAATTGTTTCAAAAAATGTGCAGTCCCAATTTAAATGGCCGTATTGCGTATTCAGTTGATGAGTATATTGCGTGGTATGAGAAAGTCCTGACAGAAACCGGGGTTTTGTCGCGTCTTGATAAAACGATTTCAAATGGTGAAATAAAAGACGCAGATGCATCTATTGAATCTGAAATAATTAATACTACGATGGCTCGAATACAAGATATTTTGAAGCGGTGCCCTCCGGGTAAAGAAATAAACCCGGAAACGAAGCGATGCAGAAAAGTGTGTCCGCCAAACCATTTTCGAAGTACAACCGGAAAATGCAAAAAAGTGAAAATGGCAAAATTGTTTTTTGACTATGACGTTTTTGGAAATTCATCTTCGAAAAAAACGCGGAAAGTGTGTCCGCCCGGGAAAGAATTGAATTATGAAACGGGGCGGTGCCGAATTGAGTGCAAACCTGGAACCATGCGTAATAGTAAAGGAAGGTGTGTTAAATTATAAGGGAACCAAGGTTCCCTTATGAACCCTCCTTTATAATCCCATACTAAGGGAAGGTTCAAAAGGAAACCGTAGGTTTCCTTTAAAATTGAATTAAAAATTATTTATTAATATATATTAATAAATAAATACAATGTCATTTTATGCAGTAAAAAAAGGAATTGAACCCGGAATTTACCCTTCGTGGGAAGAATGCGCCAAGCAAATTGAGGGATTCAGTGGAGCAGAATACAAAAAATTTAAAACCGAGGCAGAAGCCACTGATTATATGAATACAAAGACGGTTAGCACTGGTTTAGATTTATCGGTCTTTGCTTACAAAGACCCTGTAGCAAATTCTTTGATTCCTGCAGACAATGCCTTGTCTCCGGAACAAATTCACGCATTCGAGCAATATCGTCTCGGCCACAACGTTTTCATCACTGGTCCCGGCGGAACCGGGAAATCCTATTTAATCAAAACCATCAAAGCGGATTTGGAACAACGCGAAATCAAGCATGCAGTCTGTGGTCTCACCGGTTGTGCATCCGTCCTATTAAACTGTTGCGCCAAAACGATTCATTCATGGAGTGGACTCGGGCTTGGCGCCGGCGAAATCCACGATATTGTAGATAAGGCAGTGAAAAACCGCAAAGCCAATGCAAACTGGAAAACAACGCGCGTTTTAATCGTGGATGAGGTATCCATGATGTCTGTGAAGATATTTGACGCCCTAAACAAAATCGGTCAAACCATCCGCCGAAACCATACAAAACCGTTTGGCGGTATGCAAGTGGTTTTCATCGGCGATTTCTATCAATTGCCACCGGTGGGTCGATATACCGAACCTGAAACCACCATGTTTTGTTTCCAGTCTGCCAATTGGTTTTCCACATTTTCCAAAGAAAATCACATTGTTTTGAAAACGCTTTTCCGACAAAAAGACCCAACCTACATCAAAGTCCTGGATGAAGTGAGACAGGGTGTCATTTCGGAAGAATCCGCAGAACTTTTGAAACAACGGACCCAGGTCAAATATGTGGATAACGGCACCGGCATTATTCCTACAAAATTATTCCCCAGAAATGCAGATGCGGATCGAGTGAATCAACTGATGTATATGCGACTCAAAGACGACGAACATACATACAATTTTGCCAAGCACGTGAATATGCAGACTTACGCGGAATCGGGCAAACCAATTCAGCCAGAAATCCTGATTCGGTGTGCGGATTTGTCCCGCGAAGATGTGGACCAACAATTGGAGCTTTTGATGGAGAATTGCAAGGTCAATAAGGAGCTTAAGTTGAAGAAAGGGGCGCTTGTCATGTGTTTGGCCAACCTGGATATTGATGCGGGTATATGCAATGGTTCGCAAGGTGTGATTGTGGATTTTGTTCAAGGCATAACAATGTACCCGATTGTCCGGTTCTTGAATGGAATCACGATGCAAATTTCACCCAAAATATATCAGCACGGAGATTACCCACGAATCGGTATCGAACAGTTGCCGTTGCGTCTAGCATGGGCATTCACGATTCATAAGTCGCAAGGAATCACGTTGGATATTGCAGAGATGGATTTGGGGTCCAATGTGTTTGAATACGGCCAATCATACGTAGGTCTAAGTCGTGTGCGAAGTTTGGAAGGGCTTTATTTGAGCGGGTTCAATCCACAGAAAATCAAAACGAATCCGACCGTATCTGAGTTTTATAGGGTATTAGGAGTATAATAATTGTTTGAATTATGAATACAAAGAATATAAACATTTTTTTCCAGTGTATTCAATAATGCAAACAATTCTTTCAAAATACAATTTACACTGTGAAAGTGCAGGTGATATCAATGAACATTTGCCAACACTTGCTCAATATGCATCCGAATGTGAAAGTGTCATTGAATTGGGTGTTCGCGGGTGTGTTTCGTCGTGGGCTTTCTGCAAAGGACTTTTGGAAAATGGAAAAGTTGGAAAAAAGATTTTTTTCAACGATATTACAACATGCAACATCAATGAATTACTGAGTTTGTGTCCTCAGGTGGGAATTGATGCTACCTACGAGTGGAAAAATGATTTGTTAGTTGACACCACTTCAATGGAAACCGACCTGACTTTTATTGATACTTGGCACGTCTATGGCCAGTTGAAACGTGAGCTTGAAAAATACAGCCCAATAACTAAGAAATACATTATCATGCACGACACTGAAGTGGATGGTGCTGTAGGTGAAACAATTCGAGTTGGATGGAATGCACAAGAACAATCCGTGCAATCTGGATTTCCAGTGGATGAGATTAATCGTGGATTAATGCAGGCAGTTACTGAATTTTTGGAAAACCATGAAGAATGGGTTTTGCACGAACATTATCAAAATAATAATGGACTCACTGTATTAAAAAGGGTTTAATCCGACCGTAAAGGATACGACCGTAAAGGATTTAATCCGACCGTAAAATTGATTTAATAATTTAATAAAATTATTAAATTATAAAATAACAAATGTTTTCGTTTTTTAAGAATCGCGCAAAAGTAGATAGTATATTATATATGGAAGACGGAACTGATATCAAAGTAGAAGACACCGTGGAATTCACATTTCCAATAAAGGGTGGCCGGGTTATCAAATGTTATGATGCGGATACAATCACAATTGCATCCAAATTGCCATACAAAGAATCGCCATTGTATCGTTTGTCGGTCCGATTAAGTGGCATTGATGCCCCTGAAATCAAGGGCAAAAGCGAAGAGGAGAAAGAACTCGCCAAACAGGCTCGCGATTTTGTTAGCAATTTGATTTTGAATAAATATGTTCGTTTAGAAAACGTGGAGAGTGAGAAGTATGGTCGTATTTTGGCGGATGTTTATATTGGCGATGTGCATTTAAACGAATTGCTGATTAAAGAAAGATATGCCGTAAAATATGGTGGCGGAACGAAACTAAAGCCCACGTCTTGGTTGAAGTATAAAAACACCGGTGAAATGTAGGCTTACAACAAAGGATAAACTTTACCTACAATCAGTGTTGTAAGTGCAAACAAGAGAGAACCCCACACCGTGTCCATGATCGCCGTTTTCAAATCGTAGTTCTTGAACATTGCGTAATTGGTGAAATCAAACGTACCGTAAATGACTAAGCCTAAAAGCCCCGCTTCCCAAGCAGTTAATCCCGGTTTCACAATGAAATAGTAGAGACCAAGTGCCAACAGGATGTAAACGATAATTGCACCTTCTATACGCAATTGCATCGCCGTTCTTTGAATTTTTGCAACCAATTCGCCGAAAATGGATTTGGTGAAGTACAAATAGACTGAATCGAGTAAAAACATTATCACCATGATTAGAAGAATAGTTGATAAAAAGGTGGTTGATAAAAAGGTGGTTGATAAAAACATGATTGTATATATATTTATTGCAGAGAAATAAGTTTAGCGAATATATATATAATGTTTTCAAAATCAGGATTAATTGATGGAGTCCATAGAGAATTAATTGTAGGACAACACGAACGATTGGATGAAATCAATGACCGAATTAAAAGCCGGCAATTTTCCGACTATCCGTTGGAACCTAATTTTTCTCCAAGACCCGTTTCCACAAAGTACAGTTTGATGCCCATTATGGCGAAAAACTCCAATCCTTTACCCACAGTTCCGATTTTACCGCAGTTCGAACATATTGTGCAGATGAATTTTAATCCGGCGACCCGAAATGCCCCGTTCAAAGGATATGCGCGCAATGTGGATACAGAGACCGTATTAAGAAACCAGACAATGGCTGCACAAAACGCATCGCAAAGTGTCTATGTTCCAAGCAGTGACAGTGATTTGTACAAAGTCAGCGTCGTTTCCAGACCGGTTGATCAACCCTATAGTCATTTGTTTGACAAACCGTCCTTTGTCCAAAGTGTGCATCCAAATCTGATGAATGCTGGGTCAAATATTGGAAAAGACCGTTTTTTCAACAGTACCAGGAGTCAGTTGCGCCAACTAACCAATAAATAAAATTTATTTCATAAACAAATAAATGCACCATTATTATATAAGTTTTATATAACTATGATAATTCCCGAATTCAAGAATAAACGTTTGCTCCAAATATTAGTCAATTTATTTATTTTAGCGGTTTGTATATTAGTATTCAAGTTTTTTTCGGATAAAGTAATTATGAAAGAAGGTTTTGTCCAACTTGAAAAATTTGTTTTGAAAAAAGACGGCCAATCATACGATGACTTTTACGGACAAATTTATGACAAAATTCATTCTCCCAACCCGAAAAAAGAGTTGGAAGAAATTTTGAAAATCACCGGCGCTGACGGGAGTAGTGCATTTTTGGACGTCGGTTCCGGGACTGGGGGCACATTGGAGGCTTTGGCCGACTCGGGCGCCAAATGCATCGGCATTGACAAATCGGAGGCAATGGTTACTATTGCAAAAGAGAGATGCGGGTCATCCGTAATAAAAGGCGACGTGACGGAACCAATTCATTTTACAAGAAACCAATTCACGCATATTTTGTGTTTGAACCAGACCATTTACGAAATTGAAGACAAGCACGCATTTTTCACCAATTGTCGTTATTGGTTAAGGAATGGGGGCGCACTGATACTACATTTGGTTGATAAGAACCGGTTCAATACGGTGGTTGGCAAAACAATGTTGGTAGACAATCCGCAAAAATATGTAAAAGAGAGAATCACAAAGTCGGAGACGGATTTTGGGGATTTCACCTATTTTGCAAAATACGATATCAAGCAAAAAGGTGCATCTGCATTTGTAGAGACTTTTACCGATGCTCAAACCAAGAATGTGAGACAAAATGAACGAACTTTGTTTATGGATTCGGAAGAGGCGGTTTTGAAGATTGCTCAACAATGTGGTTTCTCTCAACACGGGAAAATAAACATGGCGCCGATCAATGACGACGAGTTCCAGAATATTTACGTATTGAATTAAGAGAACCTACGGTTCCCTTATGAACCCTCCCTTCTTTTTGAGAAAGCACGGATGGTTTTGTTCTTTTTTTTTACAACTTCTTTTTTCTCTACTTCCAGATGCAAAAATATTTGTATTATTTTATGTATCCCGATATATAAAACAATAATTCCCCAAATGAACAGCAAAACTTATGAAAATGGATTTAGGCTAGTGCATGAAAAACCAGTGGTTCCATCATCCAACATCGCGTCAATCCAGGTGTTCTGCGACATCGGAAGTATCCATGAACCCGAGGAATCCCGCGGTTCCGCGCATTTTATTGAACATATGTGTTTCAAAGGCACCAAACGTTTGAATTCTGCAAAAGAGGTGAATCTTATCTTTGATAAAACTGGGTCTATAACCAATGCTTTTACCGACCGCCGATATACCTGTTATTACGCGGATACCGACAAAGACAATGTGCGTGTTTGCATCTCTACATTAGCCGATATGTTGTTGAACTCGGTCTTTGACAAAACTGAGTACATGAAAGAACGCGACGTCGTGAGAGAAGAGATGGTAAAAGACGAGGATGACTATGAGCTTCTCTCACTAATGAATGCAGACAAACAAATATATGCCGGGTCGCCCTATGAAAATCCAGTAGATGACCTAAAATACCACGAGGGAAAACACGCCCTGAAATATGAAAATATTCTGGAAATTTACAAAAAGTTTTATGTTCCCTCTAATTTTATTTTGAGTGTTTGTTCTAGCATTCCTTTTGATACCATTTGCAAATACGTAGAACAATCTGATTTTATAAAAGTGGTTCATAGAGAACCAAGACCATCATTGAACCTTTGTGTAAACCCCCAAACCGATGTTGTCTACAACTTGGAAAAACGTAACACAAACCCAGTTCATATATGCATCGGGTTTCGCACGTGTTCTCTAACAAGTCCAGATAAATATTGTTTGAAATTGTTGAAAACCGTGTTGAGCGGAAAAATAAACAGTCGCATGTTTATGTTGTTGAGAGAAGAGAACGGGCTCACTTACACTTCGTATGCATACTCGGATTTCTTTGAACATATGGGCGATTTCAAGATGTACGCCGAATGTGACCCGGCAAAAGTGTTCAAGAATGGATCTGGACCAGGTGTTTTTCCTTTGTTATGCCAGATGATTCGCGATTTGTTGGAACACGGAGTCACTCAAGATGAGCTGGAAACGGCCAAAGGGTTTTCTCAAGGGACGCAGAAAATGAACGCGGAAAATTCGTCGGTCATTGCCAAGTACAATGGAAAAAACCAGTTGTTCAATAATTTGACCGCGCCCAGATACGCCGACAAATACAAAAAGCTGATTGAACCCATTACTTTGAATCAAATTCATCAATGTATCCGCAAGTATTTCTGCAGAGAAGGAATGGTCGTTTCCGTCGTCTCTGCACAATTAATGGTTAAATCCAAGTTATGCAAGTTTGTGGATAAGATTTTTTGATTTCCGATTTCAATTATTTATATATGTTTGAATTTTCCAACCTGTTGTGGATGGTTCTGAGCAACTCTTTCAGCTCAGTGGGTTAGACTAATAAAAAATTAATCTAACCACTTCACTATGGTGTTTGGACTTGGGAACAAGGGTTCGAAACCTTACCGCGGTAAATACATAAAATATGTAATAGAAGAGCATGTAAAAATTTGTTTGACCAAGGCCAGTCAAACAAATTGCCGCCAAGTATAAATCATTATCCAAGATATTGTAAAAAATTGCCTTAATATGGGGGACGCCCTGTATTGAACTTTTGCACTTTAAAATGCCAATTTTATAATCAAAAATCACCGAAGGTGATTTTTTGGATATAAAATGTAATTTATCAGTTGTAAAAGTGACGGTTACATAAACTTTTTTTTTTGTAATCAAATGTTATGTATTATTATATATATACTTTAGAATGAACCAGGAAATATTTGTTTATGTAATTGTTCTCATAATTATTGCCCTCTGTGGATACATGTATTTTGAAAAGAGCGATTTCCAATTAAAATGCGTTGTCTCTACAGTAGATGGAAATAAATATTGTGTGAGAGAAAACGGTAAAGTGAAAGAATCCGCGGACATGTTGGCCAAGGTCACCCAAAAATGCAAGAAACTGGTTGTCTATGTGGGCGAGAAATTTCCTGACCAAGACAATGTGAAGAGACTTGTTGATGGGTTCAACCCTAAAAAAGTGATGGAGACGTTGCCAACCAGCGAATATACTGCATATAGCGAGAACAAAGGCGAGAAATTGGCTTTTTGCTTGAATACGGAGAAGGGTGGGTCGACCATGATTGATGAGCACACATTGTTGTTTGTGGCGATACATGAGCTCAGCCACATTGCGACCAAATCCATTGGACACAAAACAGAATTCTGGGAGAATTTCAAATTCTTGCTGGAACAGGCAAAGGCCTCGGGAATCCATACGCCGAGAGATTACAAGAAAGAACCGCAGAAATACTGTGGGATGACCATTCGAGATAGCCCGGCGTTCGACCTGTAAAGGGAACCAAGGTTCCCTTTTGAACCCTCCTTTAATTATGCCTTTTTTGCTTCGCTTATCTCTCCCTTTAAATAG
>Ga0214919_10009855_pt1 | contig 12232 bp, 13 predicted proteins | sample LL1503_MetaG_FD_177994 | JGI IMG/M metagenome (GOLD analysis project Ga0214919, IMG submission 177994) | Freshwater microbial communities from Lake Lanier, Atlanta, Georgia, United States - LL-1503 | ecosystem: Environmental > Aquatic > Freshwater > Lake | place: USA: Georgia | collected...
ATATTTGTAAATCTAGATCAAAAAAGAAAAAATCTGTTTCTACTACAGAAGAAAATAAATATCATATAGATAAATTATATATAAAAATAATTGATAAAATTGATGAATTATTATCATGAATTATTCTGCCTCATTTAATAGTTCTTCTGCCATATCAATTTTACTTTGAGCTTTGTCAGTTTTAGATTTAGCTATTTTTTGTTTATCAGATACTATTTTTATATTCCATTTTTCAGTTATAGTATTTGTTTTACTAATGCTTTCCATTATTTTATCAAATATATCTGCTTCTTCTTTTAATTCATTATATAAAACTTGTGTAACATTTTCTTTTGAAAATCCTTTAGATGAATACACTACTTTGGATTCTATTTTTTTACCTTTATAACTTCCTCCTAATTTAACATTTTTAATTTCATTTGCTCTTAAATATGTGCTTAAAGTTTCTGCTAAATTTTTTTTTGTTTTATTTCTTAATTTTATTGCCTCTAATAATACTTTTATTTCCTCATCAATCTTAAGATACTGATGTAATGCAATATTAAATACTTCTATATTCTGACTATCTACTTCTATTGTATTTTCTGTATTCTCTGTATTCTCTGTATTCTCTGTATTCTCTGTATTCTCTGTTTTCTCTTCATTATTTTCCTGATTATCTTCATTATCTTCATTATTTTCCTGATTATCTTCATTATTTTCCTCATTATTTTCCTGATTATCTTGATTATTATGTTCTTCTTTATTTTCACAAATTAAATCTTTTGTAGTAGATTCGATAATTTTATCAATAACATTTTCAATATTATTTTCAATAGTATTCATTTTTATAAACCAATATTAGTTATAATAAAACTTTTAATTTTATAATATAATAAAAATCTTTTTATATTAAAAATAAGTAATAAATTATATTTTACAAATTAACCTATTTATAAAATATTTAAAAATTGAAATTTTTATATTAATATTTTTTTATTAATAATTTTTAAATATATTTTAATATGTCTAGAAACACTAATGATACATCTAAGAAAATAAATAGGATAAATGATAAAACTCTTGAACAAACATTATTAATAATAATAAGAGATAACTATATTGATAATTTAATAGAAGAATTATTAAAATCAGACTGCAAACTTATACCAATAGAGTATATCAATGAAAATATAAGACTAGAGTTAAAACAAAAAAAAATACAAAATACTAATATTGATGAAAAAATGAAAAAGGATTTTTTAACTAAAATATTTAAAAAAGAATGCAAAAAAAATACTGCAAAAATGATTTCTGAAATATAATTTTATAATTTATTTATTTCAATATAAAGATATATTATTTGTATAAAGATATAAATCTATATAAAAAATGAATAATGAAGATAAAAAAAGATTTGCTAGATATAGAAAAGGATATAATTCTACACTAGAAGATAATGAATTAATTAATTTAAAAAAAAATGATAAAAATGATAAAACTGTAAATAATAATCAAACTAAAATTCTAGGTTATGTTAGTAATATAAATATAAAATCTGAAAATTTAATAAATGAAATTACTCGTGAAACCACTCGTGAAATTACTCGTGAAACCACTCGTGAAACCACGAGTGAAACAACTCGTGAAAATACTAATAAATTACTAGAAACAACATAACATTTTTTTTACAAATGATTTATTTCCACTATAAATTATTTTATTATTAATTTTAAACTTGCTATTTTGCAAACTTATTAAAATATCTATCATAAACGGTATTGAATCTAATGCTAAATATAAATCATTTTTTTTATTTTTATCTAAATCCATTATATATTGTAATTTTTCATTAATAAATTTTTTAAATGTTTGTATTATAATATTTTTTTTTTCAATATTTGTAAGATAAATATGTTTATTAACTAAAATCATTAATATATCAGTGATTGTACATATATTAACAAAAAGTTTATCTGAATTATATTGTTTTTTTATTATAATAGTAGTTAGTTTATCAATAAGAGAATGCACAATTTGACCAGAACTAGCAAATAATAAATCATCATTAATATATTTATTTTCGTTTTTTATAATTTCATTATCTGTAATTTCAGTTTTTATATGTTTTTTGCTTTTGCTTTTAATTTTACTACATAAAATTACAATTTCAATAATATTATTCATTGATAATAAAAATAATTTTTCATCAAGATTAGATAAAGATAAATCAATATTAATAATTCTGGTTAATGCTTTAATAACTGTTTGTTTTTTATCTAAATCAGCTATATTATTATGATGTAAATTAAAATAATTTTCAATAATTTCCATAGCTTTTACTATTACAATAATATAATTTGTACGATCTATAACCATATAACGTATATAATCTTGTAACTTATTATATAAATAATCGATTTCATCTAAATCATTATTATTATGATTATTCTTTCTTTTTTTTGCTCTTATATTTTTATTTACTTTAGTATATTCTATTGGTAATTGATTTTGTGCAGTATTTATATAATTAGAATTTGATTCTGAATTATTAGAACTTAAATTATCAATATTACTGTGATTAACATGATTATGATTATGATTATGATTATGATTTGTATAAGATTTAATATCATTTAATTCTTTGCTGATAAATGATACATTTGTATTTATTTTTTCATTATAATTGTCATTATGTTTATCATTATGTTTATCATTATGATTATTTTCAAAATTAACTATTGTATTATTTAAATAATCAATAACAAAATCATTATTTGTTTTTTCAGTAATAGTTAATTTATCTAAAATATTATTACTAATACTACTAAGTATTAATTTATTCGATGAATTACTATCTATAGATGTTGTCGATATATTATCAAGATTTAATTCTAATTTTTTAGATATATTTAATATAAAATCTTCATTATCTTGATTATCTTCATTATTGGCAATTATTTCTTTATTATCAGAATCCATTATATTGTATTGTATTATTTATAATATATTTATAATATATTTATATATATATTTGAAAATAAAAAAATAAAAATATATAAATACAAAAAAACATTAAAATATTATAAAAATATGATACAATATAATAAATCATTATAAATTATCATAAATCAATAATTATTTATTTTTTATCTAGAAAAATTCTCCAAAATATTTTTTCAGAAGTTTGTTCAAATGTATATTTTTCAACAATTAAAGGAGTAATTGGGACTTTATTTGACATGTATAATTTATGTAAATCGCCACACATAGGTTTCATTGAAAATGGAATTGAAGATTTTTGCTCAGTTTTTTTTACAAATGAATTATGATAAATTTTAAATAAATTAAATGAATATGTACGCACTAAATTTAAGAACCAATTAAATAATTTAGTATAAATAAATTTATTATCACCTATTTTATAATCGAATTCATAAATAAATTCATTAATTTTATTCTCTTTAATTAATCTCCAATAAAGATTAAATAAATTTTTAGTATTCCATTGTTCAATTACAATAGGTTTATTACCTTTTAATTTTAATAATTCTTTATATTTTTTATTATTAAACTTAGATCTTTCACCATTTATACCATAAATAATATAACCTATAAAATCATTAGGCTTACTCTCTATAATTGTCTCTATGTCTTCAAAACTAAGACATTCATAATTATTAGTTGTTACAATATCATTTATTTCAGTTTTTTTAAATTTTTTAATTATTTCAGGTAAATATAAATTTACATTATATTCTTTAACTTGTTGTTTAAAGTTATATACTTGAATTTGATTTATCATATCAATTCCAAGTTCTTTAAAATATTGTTTAATAATTTCTTCATTATCAGAAGAATATTTAGTATTTGTAATTTTTTCATATTGTTCTTTTGAAATATCTTCACTTTTAAACTTAAATACAGCACATAAAGTATTACAATTTCTTGTATTTGCAGAAATCACACGATTTTCAGGATGTTCAATATTAAATACAAGAACAGTATCACGAATTAATTCTTCAGGTATATTTTGTAAATTTACATTATTAATTTTATTATTTTCTTCAAACATTTCAGAAAATGTTTTTACACTATTAAAGCATCCAGTACCAACTACTTTACGTGTTGAATATGTAAATTGTTGATTAAATTTAATTTCAATATTAGTATCTATTATTTCTTTATGAATATCATCTAAATTCATAGAATCAATATTATCTACATTATCCATATCAACATCATTATTATCTGACGCATTTGTAATTGTAGTAATACTATACTTATTTAAACTAGGATTATATGTAATCATAGTACCTTCTGAAAATTTATATAATCTATATTTTGGAATTTTATTTAAACTATTTGTATCATTTGTAAAATTAGTTTCTGCATTAGTCTTATCAATTTTATAAACTTCGCAAAACTCGTCTAATTTAATAGATTTTGGAATACCAATAGATACAATTCGCATTATACTAATATCTAATAGCATATGTCTGCAAAGTATTGTAATAGGTTCTGTAGGTTTATACCCTATTAAATCTTTTGAATAATATAATAAAGCAATATTTTCACTTACCATACGTCTTTTAATCCCAAAGTTATAAAATAATTCATAAAGGAAATATTCAATAAATGTTTTATTCGCATTATTAATTTGCTTAATATCTGTTTGCTCAATAGAATTTGAACAGTTATATTCATATTCATATTTGTTTTTACTGTATGCAATATAAGCGTGTCCCATATATTTATAAAAATTATCTACTAAATCATTAATAAATCTAAATTTATGCTCTTCGACAATAGTATTACTAGAATCCATTTTATTAATTGTTTTTATTACTATATAATTATTATATTTAGTATTATATTTAGTATTGGATTATATAATGAATTATATATAATTATAATTTATTGTATATTATATATTTTAATAGTATTATTTGTTTATATTTCAATTTTTTTAATTTTATTTATTTTCTTATTATAAATAAAAAAATATAATTGTTATAATAATAGTGTAATATATACATTCCATTATAGATTTACTAATAAAAAAATCTATTAATGTATTAAATCCTTTTAATTTGCATTTAGAATTATCAGATTCATCAATATTTTTTGACAATCTATTAATAATAAATAATTCACCAAATAATGCTAAAGCAAAAAGTAATATGTAGCTAGAACCTATAATAGGTAATGTTGAAAGAAATTTATTTGCAGGTAAAAATATATTAACTATACCTACTATCATTAATAAAGAACCTATTAATTTACCATTTGTAATTCTCCAGCCTTCTGATAGAGAACATTTTTTTTTCTTTTCAATCGCATTTATAAATTGTGTAAAATACATGCACATTAATGCAAATACTAAACTATATATAATACGCAATATTGTAAAGAATGAAAACATTTTGTTTATTTATTACTTATTTTATTACTTATTTTATTACTTATGTTATATTTTATTTATTATATATCTAGATATATATTATATTTTATTTTGATATGAAAAAGTATAAAAAATATAAGCAAGTAATAGATTAATATAAATACTAAATATAATAATTATTCAATTTTGATTAAATTAACTAATCATCTTCAATTCATTAACAAATTGACTAGTGCCTTCTAATTCATTTTGTATTTTATTCAACATTTTTATAATTTCATTGCATCCTACTTTAATAATATCGTTAATCAATTCATCTAAATTATCATTTTGTCCTTGTATTGAAAACATAATTTTTTTTTCTAATGGATGTGGCTTTTTATATCCTATAAATTGTAATTTTCGCTGTTCTTTAGTTAATGAAAAATCAGCATAAAGTATAGCTAAATGAGATTGAATAATAGTACCTAATGTATCATCTTCATCATTAACAATTATATCATAACCTCCGCTAAATTTATCAGAAACATTAATTTTAACTGCATTTTCATTTTTTGAAATTAAATTACTAATAAAATTATGAATCTTCTCTTTAATAATATTAATCGCACGATGAAAAATTATTAAAGGTGGGATAACACCAACCGATTCTATTTTAAATGTAAATACATTAGCCTCTTCCTTATCATTAGTATAAAAATATCTAGCACTTTCAGTTAATTCAAATCTTTTTGTAAGTTTTTCTTTAGACATTGGAGTAACATTTTTAGTTTTTGCAATTTCAAGCTGTTCATCAATATAGGCTTTAAGTCCATTTAAAGATTTCTCAGAATCTATTGTATTTATATAAGATGCACAAGAATTTGGATTATAATGACCATTTTCTATAGAATTGCTAATACTTGCTTTACCTTCAATATGAAAATGCATTACATCATCACCAGTATTTAATTTATTAAAATCTTTATTCATTTCTTCAACAGCTTCTTTAGATAATTTTTTTTCTGGTACAAAATATTTAGGCTTTAATCTATCTAGCAATATATAATCTCCTGTAATTGGATCAGGAGGAAAAAATCTCTTTACTTCATCTCTAGATAACATTTTATTTGTAGATATTTTTTTTATTTCAAAATGTTCTGTAGTTATTGATATTATAGAATTCGTATTATTTGAAACATTAATTATAAATAAATAATCATCTACATCAAATTTTTCAGGATTAGGAACATTAATAGGTATCATAGATAAACGATGCAAAATAAACTGATTATGTAAAGGTGTATCATTTGCAAATACTTTAAGATCACAAGATTCATAAGGTTCTGTTCTAAAACCTACAGTATTTACAGATGATGTCATTGTACGCCTTATTGCATTAGATGTAGAAACATCTACATTAGCTAATTCAAACATAACATAAGTATTATTTTTATCCCAGCTTTTTGCATATGGATAACGAATATTAGTTATATGATTAGGTTTAATCTTTTGCTTTTTTTCAGACATTTTTATATTATTAATTGTATATTAATTCTATATTAATATTTGTATATTATTACTAAATAATATATATAATTTTAAGTTAAAATAATATATATAATTTTAAGTTAAAATAATATATATAATTTTAAGTTAAAATAATTATAATTATTATTATGTTTATATTTTAATATTTCAATTTTATTATTTATATTTTATTTTTATAATATTTTTATAATATTTTTATAATATTTATATTTTATTGTATATAATTTATTGTGTATAATTTATAAAATTTGATTCTATTTATTAAATAATATTATAAAATTAAATATAATAAAAAATAATTAAAAAATAATAAAATAATAAAATAATAAAAAAATATAAATACAATAAATATTATAAATATTATAAATATTATAAATATTATTATAAACACATAATGTCACAGGCTGCACAAAAAAATTATTTATTTGTTAGTAACCAATGCCAACATTCCAAAAAAATAATACAAAAAATACAATCATCACCATTGTCAAATGAAATACAAATTGTAAATATTGATGATAATAGAGTTCAATTACCTTCATTTGTACAATGTGTTCCAACATTATATGTACCATCAAAAAGACAAGTTATAACTGATAGTCATTTATTTCAATGGGTAGATGAATCACTAAAATTGAGTATGGTTAATAAAGATAATATTAATATGGCTGATATAACTGGAGATTCTAATATATTACCATTTCAAATGAGTGAAATGGGTAGTGGTTTATCAGGAGCAGTATATTCTTTTATAGAAGAAGATAAAAATGATTTATTGAATCAAAATTATTCATTTTTACAAGATAGAGACATAAATAAAATGCCAGATTTTACAAGATCTGATGGAGTATCAAGTGGTAGTACTACTAATTCAAAAATAGCAGCTCCCAAAAAAACTGGAGGACACACTGATAATGCATATGAACAAATGATGAAGTCTAGAGGTGCAGAAATGCAACAAAGAGGACCACCTCAAACACCTAATTTTGGTTCTCCCTACTAATTAAGTTTTGCCAAAACTTAACTAAAAGCTAGAGAGGCTAAAGCCTCTCAGAATTAGAAAATAATTTATTATATATTTTTATGCAGTTTTTTTACAAGTTGCTTTTTAGTTATGCGTATCAGTTTAACTTTTATTTTCTCATTTTTTATTAAACTAAATATTACAATATCTAATAATTTTTATCTAATCTATTATTAAATTATAATAAATATTCACAATGGATTATACATACATTGATTATTTCAATTATTATCTTAAAGAGTATCTTAGCGAGCTTGTAAATACCTTTCCAGAAACAAGAGATTCTATTTTGGCTAACTATAGAGGTCTTCTAGAAGGTAAAGATGAAAAAAACGATATTTATGCTAAATGCTATTACACTAAGATTAACAATTTTTTACAACAAATATCTACTAAAGATGTAACATTATTCGATACCCCCAGTAAAATTTTTATTGAAGGTGTTGATTTGTATAATATATGGAATAGTACTAGCGCAACTAAAGCTAATAGAACTGCTATCTGGAAATATTTGCAAATTCTTATGATTCTAGGTCGTAGAATAATACCTAACCACAAAGAAATTGTTGATATACTTAACAAAGTTTCTAATGGTGATATTATTGTTCCAGCTAAAGTTGAAAAAACTCTTACAAGTGATAGTAAAGACGAATCTGATGAAGCGCCTAGCGTTTTTGGTTTGAGTGATATTGCATCTAGTCTTGGCGGATTTAGTAGTCTTATGAACGGTTTGAATAAAGGTGGAGATAGTGGAGGAATAAGTGGATTAATGAGTGGGCTTAGTGGATTGATGAGTGGCGGTGGTGGAGGTAATGATTCTGAAAATCCTCTTGGAGGTTTAGGTAATTTAATGAGTGGTATTACAGATATGTTTACTAATCCTGAATTTACAAATGCAATGAATCAACTATCTCAACAATTCACTCCATCTGATACTAATGAAGGAGAAAATACATGTGAAAATACTGATGATAATACTGAGTCTCAATGTTCTGAAAATTGTTCTGAAGAATGTAAAGCAGAATGCAAAGCATATTGTAATGAAGAATGTGAGTCTAATGATAAAAAAAATAATACTAAATCAAAACAAGAACCACAAGAACAACAAGAATCGCAACAACCACAAATTTTCAACAATAAATTATTTGGAGATTTAGCAGAAGAGATTGGTAAAACATTTAATTTTGATGAAATGGAAAAAGATGGAAAGCCTAAAAATATCGGTGAAGCTCTTGGTAAATTTATGTCTGGTAATAATCCTGCAAAACTTATGGAACTTGTTGGAAAATTTGGAGGAAAATTACAAGATGAAGTTAAAAAAGGCAATATTAATCCTGCAGATCTTCTCAAGCAAACTATGAGTGTCGCTGGAGGAGGTCAAAATATTCAAAATATATTGAACAATCCTAAAATGCAACAACAAATGAAGCAAATGCAAAAACAATCAGCAACACCTACTAAAGATCGACTTCGTGCTAAACTTGATAAGAAAAATGCAGACAAAACAGAGTAAAAATCAAAAAATTATTATATTTTCATTATCTAAATTTTATATTTTTTAATCTAAACATATATTAAATATTATTATTATAATATTTATTATAATTATTACAATACAAATGCAAATACCAATTACTAATTATGAGATTACTACTAGAGATATATTAGAAACTATTTTTGGTGCTTTATTTGTAGTATTTGGTACTATAGGAAGTGTTATATTTGCAAATACAATTACTGGACTACTTACAAATAAGCCTAAAAATACAGATGATAGAAAAATTTCTATTATTATATTATGCATACATATTATCAATATATTGATATTTATAATGTTTATTAAGTATTTAGCAACACAATATATATTAAATCCTCTTATACTTGAAAGTATATTTAATTTTGTTGGTCCTACTATAGCATTATCATCATTATATTTTATTCAAAACCTTAAATCAATAGTTAGTTTAACTATTTAGTTATTAGATATGACATTAAATACTTATCTAGAATAATAAATTATTTAGACTATTTATATTATCATTTATATTATCATTTATACCATCACTTATACCATCATTTATACCATTACTTATACCATCACTTATAATATTATTATTACTATTATTATTACTATTATTATTACTATAATAATTACTACCACTACTACTACTTTTAAAGTCTTTATATAAATTTATATTTTCTTCTTTACCATTTATATTTATACTAGAATATGATAAACTTTTATTAATATCTGCTAATGTATAATCATTTTCTAAAATATTTGCAAATGTTAATTCATCAGGTTTTAATCCAACTTTATTATTAATTAAAGTACTATTATTCATTATTTTCATTTTTTCTAATAATTCATTTTCTATGTTTTTATTTAATAAAACATTTGATGTATTTGTTTCATTTAATTTACTAAGAAAAGTTTCAATACTTGACAATTTATCTAATATAATTACTTGGTTATCTTCTAGTTTTGATAATCTAGAATTAACATTTGTATTAAAATCATTAAAATATTTATCTATATTTTTTAATGATTGATAAATATCCTTTATAAATGTAAAAATATTTAAATTATTAATAGAATTTGACATTATTAATATTAATTAAAAATATTATATAATATAAAATCTTTAAAATCTATATATTTAATAATATATATAATATTAAAAAATAAAACTTATAAATCAAAAAATAATTAAGAAATAATTAAAAAATAATCAAAAAATGTATATTATAATTATAACTACATTTATTTTAATATTTATTTTATTTGGAACAACACTTATTAAAATATTTACTTCATATTCTTCAAATACTTCTCAAAAAGGTAATATATGGTTTGTATCTTTGTTAATAATTAATATATTTATAATATTCTTTTTATATGGATATAATTATTATATTACAAATCTAGCAGGTAAAGAAGGAAATATTGGACCTGCTGGTAGTGTTGGTAATAAAGGTTTAGATTGTATTATAAAAGATCCTAATAATATGTATTATATTACATATAATAATAAACCTGCATTTACCTAGGAACATCACATCCATAACATACATCCGATGCCATTTGTTTTTTTATTAACCCTGATAAATCATATTGTGGGCAAGCATTCTTTATTTGATCTAATTCTTGTTTTGTAATAATATTATTAGAATCTAATAAATCAATTAATGGTTTTTGTTGTTCTGGTGGTAAATTATTAATGATATTAATTAAATCATTAAGAGTTTCTAATGGAATATTAATATTTGTTTGAATTTTATTTTTATCATCTTTAAGCCTTTTCATAATAATATCCATATTTCTCTTTTGTATATCTGTGTAATCTTGTAGTTTATGTTTATTCATTTCTCTATTAACAATTGTAGATTTATCTATATCTGTTTGCATTTGTTTTGATCGTTGTTGTAATCTTGCAATACTATCACTTTGCGATTTAATTTTTTCCAAATAAAATACTTCTTCTTGATCACTAACTAACTTAGAAGATATAGGAGAATTATAAGCAGCCTGTTTATTTATATTATAATATTTTCTTATACAATCATCTGCTTTTTTTAATTTATCAACAGTATTATTTTTTGTAACACAAGCAACAACTTTACATAATTTACCTTCTGGTAGTTGGCCTTTAGTATTAGAACTAATAAAAGTTCCTGTATATGGATTTAAATAAATTGCCCAATAGCTATCATCACTATTATATTCAAATACTTTATCATTTATTAACCAATCTCTTATTTCTTTTACACAATTAGAAGGAACGCAAGCAACATTTTTAGATTTAATAATGTGTTCTAATTCATCTTCTGATTTACAAAATACATGACCTAATGATAAATATCCATCTGGAGCAATTGGTTTGTATATACATATTGGTGGTAATATTTTTGAATTATCAGATGCCCCTGCACTATATGATCCACTACTATTTGTAATAAATTGTAAAAATTTTGTAATATTAGGCAGTATATTACTTATTAATGGAATATATTCAGTATTGTCTAAAATACTATATTTAGATTCAGGAATATTAGAAACAATATCATTATTAAAACTTGTTATAGTTATTTGCATTTTAGCATTTGATACTATATCTATATCGGATGGTTTAAAAGATATATATGTTAAATTATATGTTAATGTCATTTTTTTAATAATATATATAATTAATCCTAATAGGTTTGAAGTATCATCAATATTTATATTTGCTTTTTTCAAATCATTTAAAAAATCTTGTATTGTTAAATTATTTATATTTTTTTTTTTTTAAATA
>Ga0214919_10009856_pt1 | contig 12232 bp, 3 predicted proteins | sample LL1503_MetaG_FD_177994 | JGI IMG/M metagenome (GOLD analysis project Ga0214919, IMG submission 177994) | Freshwater microbial communities from Lake Lanier, Atlanta, Georgia, United States - LL-1503 | ecosystem: Environmental > Aquatic > Freshwater > Lake | place: USA: Georgia | collected 2015-03-15
AGTTACAGGATACACGGGGTACACTGGATACACGGGGTACACAGGGTACACAGGTATTACTGGTCCAACAGGCTACACAGGCTACACAGGCTACACAGGTTATACAGGGTTCACCGGATACACAGGTCCAACTGGAATTGTAACAGGATACACAGGAAATACAGGATACACAGGTTACACTGGTTACACTGGTCCAACAGGACCTGAAGGTTCGGGAACAGGCCCAACAGGTCCAACAGGAACTTTTGGTGGACTAGTTTATGAAAATATTTTACCAGCTTCAGGTTATTCAATAAATTTCGGAAATGTTTCAAATAAATTTAATAATTTTTATCTAAGCAGTTCAATAACTATTGGAAATGCCGTGATTTCAGAAAATGGACCAACAATAAATTTACCAAATGGAACGCAAATAAACGGTGTTAGTCCAGGAACGATATTTATAAAAAATGTTCTAGTTAACACATTACAACTTCCAACAAATTCTTTAGTAGGGGACTCTTATGTTATAGGACAAAGTTTATATATATGCACTGTTGCCCCAAATACATATGTAAACATAGGTTTATTTGCTGGAGTTTCAGGCACAACCGGACCTACTGGTTTTGGATCAACAGGTCCAACTGGTGTTACTGGTCCTACAGGTATTACTGGTCCTACAGGTCCTACAGGAATAGGAACAACAGGTTATACTGGATACACAGGTCCAACTGGATACACAGGTCCAACTGGGTATACAGGGATTTCCGGTCCAACTGGCCCAACTGGTTTTACAGGACAAACAGGTTACACAGGATACACAGGATTTACAGGTTACACAGGATTTACAGGTTACACAGGATTCACCGGCTACACAGGTTTTACAGGCTACACAGGGTTTACAGGATACACGGGTTATACTGGTTACACAGGATATACAGGATACACAGGATACACAGGTTACACAGGATACACAGGATACACAGGTTACACAGGATACACAGGATACACAGGTTACACAGGATACACAGGATACACAGGTTACACAGGATACACAGGTTACACAGGATACACAGGATACACCGGATACACAGGGTATACCGGATACACCGGATACACAGGATTTACAGGGTATACCGGATACACAGGATACACAGGTTACACAGGTTATACAGGATACACAGGTTATACAGGTTATACAGGTTTCACGGGATATACAGGATACACCGGATACACCGGATACACAGGGCTAACAGGATACACTGGTTATACAGGTTATACAGGATACACAGGGTATACAGGGTATACAGGATTTACAGGATTTACAGGTTATACAGGCTACACAGGATACACAGGATACACAGGATATAGTGGTTACACAGGTTATACAGGATATACAGGATATACAGGATATACAGGTTATACAGGTTTTACAGGATACACCGGTTACACAGGGTATACAGGCTACACTGGTTATACAGGATATACAGGATATACAGGCTACACTGGATTTACCGGATACACCGGTTATACAGGTTACACAGGGTATACAGGTTATACTGGATTTACAGGGTATACAGGATACACAGGTTATACCGGATACACTGGTTACAGTGGTTATACAGGATACACAGGTTATACGGGATACACAGGCTACACAGGATACACAGGCTTAACAGGTTATACCGGGTACACTGGTTATACTGGGTTCACAGGCTATACAGGACACACAGGGTATACTGGCTACACTGGATATACAGGTTATACAGGCTACACTGGATACACAGGTTTTACTGGTTTTACTGGCTACACTGGATACACAGGGTATACTGGATACACAGGGTATACAGGGTATACAGGGTATACAGGATTTACAGGCTACACAGGATACACAGGTTATACAGGATACACAGGTATAACAGGCCAGACTGGTTTTACAGGATATAGTGGTTACACAGGCTACACAGGTTATACAGGATACACCGGCTACACAGGGTTCACAGGATTCACAGGGTTCACAGGATACACAGGTTATACAGGATACACGGGTTTTACAGGCTACACAGGATACACTGGTTATACAGGATACACTGGGTATACAGGATACACTGGGTACACTGGAACAACAGGATACACAGGATACACGGGTTCAACAGGATACACTGGGGCAACAGGATACACTGGATACACAGGGTACACAGGATACACTGGATACACTGGATACACTGGTTATACAGGAACAACAGGATACACTGGTGTAACTGGTTTTACAGGATGCACAGGATATACAGGGTATATAGGATACACAGGATATACAGGATACACAGGATATACAGGAATAATAGGTTACACAGGTTACTCTGGTTACACAGGTTACACAGGATACACAGGATATACTGGATACACAGGGGTAACTGGTGTTTCGGGAACAACAGGGTACACAGGTTACACAGGATACACAGGATACACAGGATACACTGGATACACAGGTAACACTGGATTCTCAGGCACAACAGGGTTTACAGGATACACAGGGTATACAGGTTACACAGGATACACAGGATACACAGGATACACAGGATACACAGGATACACTGGAGTTACAGGAGTTACAGGAGTTACAGGTTTTACTGGTTATACAGGATACACAGGATACACAGGATATACGGGTGTCACAGGACCGGCAGGCGCCCCAGCAACTGGAGCAACCGGTTTTATTTCTGGAGTTGTTGGAATTAATTATTCTGATTATTTATATTGGAATCCAGGATCTACTTATTGGGTTGCTGAAACTAGTGGGTTAGTTCACATAGGAAGCTACGCAGGACAAACATCTCAAAATTCATATGCTGTTGCCCTTGGATATTCAGCAGGAGGACAAACACAGGGAACAAATGCGATATCAATAGGGAATAGTGCTGGAAATTTAAATCAAGGAGAGAATTCAATAGCCGTTGGATACAATTCGGGATATAAAAATCAATCACGAGATTCTATATCTGTTGGATATCAGTCTGGATATTGGTATCAAGGAACTGGGGCAATATCAATTGGATATCAAGCTGGATTTACAGGACAATCACAACAATCTATATCAATAGGTTATCAAAGTGGGCAAACTAATCAGGGTCAATATTCATCTTCAATAGGTTATCAAGCAGGTTCTAATAATCAAGGAGTAAATTCAATAGCATTGGGGTATCAAGCTGGTTACACATCTCAATCAAGTAATGCAATATCAATTGGATATCAATCTGGACAAACTAATCAATCTGTTGGAACTATATCAATAGGTTATCAATCTGGGCAATTTAACCAATCACAATATTCTTTATCAATCGGAGCAAATTCAGGACAAACGAATCAATCATCAGGTTCTATTTCCATAGGCTATCAAAGTGGGCAACTTAATCAATCTCAATATTCAATAGCAATTGGTTATCAATCCGGACAAAGTAATCAGGCATCAGGTGCTATATCAATTGGAGCTTTATCTGGAAATGTTAATCAATCTCAAGATAGTATTTCAGTTGGAGATCAAGCAGGATTTTGGTATCAAGGCTCAGGGTCAATAGCAATTGGTTATCAAGCAGGATTTTCAGGTCAATCTATACAATCTATATCAATAGGATATCAAAGTGGACAAACAAATCAGGGAAATTATACTGTGTCAGTAGGTTCAAATTCAGGTCAATTAAATCAAAATCAATTTGCTTCATCAATTGGTTATCAAGCCGGTGCTAGTAATCAGGGAACTTTTGCAATAGCAATCGGATACTTATCTGGAAGAATTTCACAAGGAATAAATGCAGTAGCAATTGGTTCCGAATCCGGTAATTTCTCACAGTCGTCACAATCTATAGCAATAGGTAGTAAAGCAGGACAAACAAATCAATCGGCGTATTCTATTTCTGTTGGTAATAACGCCGGTTCTTTTGCTCAAGGAACTGGTTCTATATCTTTTGGTTATCAATCCGGACAAACTAATCAACAAATAAATTCTATAGCAATTGGATATCAAGCTGGAACAGTTTCTCAGGGAACAAATTCTATAGCAATTGGATATCAAGCTGGATACACAGGACAGGGTTCCAATGCAGTAGCGATAGGATATCAGTCTGGATTTTCAGGTCAACAACAAAATGCTGTGTCTATAGGATATCAAGCTGGTAATACAAATCAGGGAACTCAGACAGTTTCTATAGGTTATCAAGCTGGATTTAACTTACAGGGAACTAATTCTATAGCGATTGGATATCAATCTGGATTTACTGGTCAGGGACAGAATGCAGTATCAATAGGATATCAATCGGGTTACACTGGACAGAAACAAAATTCTATATCAATAGGATATCAAGCCGGTCAAAGTAATCAGGGAACTAATGCTATATCTATTGGATCTGGAGCAGGACAAAGTAATCAGGGAACAAATGCTATATCAATAGGATTCGGAGCTGGTAAAATTTCACAGGGGCAAAATTCTATAGCAATCGGGTATAATGCTGGGGCATCAAATCAAATTCAAAATTCTATTATTTTAAGTGGTGGAACTGATGGTCTAACAGGTGCTTCACAGGGATTTTATGTTAATCCTGTGAGATTTGATAATAGTAGCTCAAACAGTAATCTAGTTTCATATAACAGTCTTACAAAAGAACTAACATATTCAAATCCAATTATTAATATAATTAATCAACCTGTTTATGGAGAGACTAAGAAATTATCAACAAGTGTTTATCAAAAACCAGTAACTATTAGATCATCTGGAATTATTTCTAAAGTGAATAATATTTTGAGTAATAACCAGGTGTATTATTTTGGACCATCCACTAATCCTATGTGGATGACTGTTGGCTCGGGAACTAATTCAATATCATATTCTTCTGATAATATTAATTGGTATGGATTAGGAACTACTATTTTTGGAAATGCTGGGTATGATATAAAATGGAATGGCAATGTTTGGGTCGCTGTCGGTTCTGGAGCGAGTACTGTTGCTTATAGTTATAATGGAATAAACTGGACGGGATTAGGAACAACAATGTTTGATTCTAATGGAATGTCCGTGTTTTGGAATTCTAAAAATTCAAGCTGGCTTATTGGAGGAGGAATTTCAAGCGCATATTTCGGGGATGTTTGGGTTCCAACACAAAGTCCATATTTAAGTTTTATAAGAGTTGCTGTATCAGATTGTCAATATCAGATTGGATTATCTTCAAGTGGTAATTTATATATTTCAAGAGATTATGGATACAACTGGTTTTTTAATTTAAATTTATCAGGAAGTCAAGATATTGCCATTTCATCATCGGGTAGATATCAAACATGTTCTATTTATAATGGAAGCGGAACAGTCAAATATTCTACTGATTATGGATTGACATTTCAAACTTATGCGACTGGTAATGCTTCATATTGTGTATGTATGTCTTCAGATGGACTACAACAACTTATCGGAGAACAAGATGTTGGTGGAAATAATTCAAAAGTTATGTTATTAGATTTCAGAACTAATCCAACAACTCCTACCACAACTATAGCAGTTACAACTACTAACAGATCAATTAATGACGTTGCCATTTCTTCAGATGGATATTACAAAGTTGCTCTCTCCGGAACATCAGGAACGCCTTCTAATGTTATTTACACACAAACTGGAACTTCAGCGTGGGTTAATTCAACTTTATCTTTCAATGCTTATTATATCTCAATGTCTGGAAACGGACAAAATAGAATTATTATAACGAGAGTTCCAAATCTAATAACAAGCACAAGTGTTTTACAACTTTCAACAGATTACGGCGCAAATTGGACTGCTTTATCAAGTAGTCCAGGGACTAAAACTTGGGCTTCTGCTTCTTTATCGTTTGATGGTCAAATTATTACAGCTGTTTCTTGGGGTGGAGGCATATGGGTATCAAAAGACGGAGGCATTACATGGGGTCAGCAAAATAATTCTTCAAATTCGTTTGTTTCTGTTTCAATGTCTTCTAATGGACAATTTCAAACTGCAGTTATTGGAAACGAAGCTTCAACTGCTAATCCAGGATATATTCACATATCCAATAAAAGTTCAATATTATCTTCAAAAGATGGTATTGTTTGGAACGGCGTTGGAAGCACATTATTCTCCGATATAAATTCTATTACTGGAAATTCATTAATTACGGTGGTTGTTGGAACTAATAATTTAGCCAGTAATACCATCGCTTATTCATATGATTCATTATTTTGGACTGGTTTAGGATCAACTATATTTTCTGCTTCTGGAAATTATGTTTACTGGAATGGTATACAATTTATGGCCGTTGGAACAGGAACTAATACTATTGCTTATTCAACTGATGGAACAAATTGGGTTGGATTAGGACTAACTGTTTTTGCTAATAGTGGAAATGGAATTACATGGAATGGTATTTACTGGGTTGCTTCTGGAACTGATTCAACAAATACGTTAGCGTATAGTCAAAATGGTATAACTTGGACTGGACTAGGTTCAACAATATTTAGCATTAGTTCCAGTAGATGTTTATGGAATGGAACTTCATGGATGTCTGTTGGAAATGGAACAGCAAACACTATGGCTTATTCTACCGATGGAACAAATTGGGTTGGTTTAGGAACTACGATTTTTTCAATAGCGGGACGTTCAATTGAATGGAATAATTTTAAGAGAAATGTTATATCATTTCCAAATAATGTTATAGTTGCTGCAGGTTCAGGAACAAATACCCTCGCATATAGTTTAAATGGAGGAATTACTTGGACTGGTTTAGGTTCTACTCTTTTTTCAACAAATGGAAATACTGTATTCTGGAATGGAACCCTTTGGATAGGCGTTGGTAATGGAACAAATTCTATCATTTACTCTTATGATGGTATAAATTGGAATCCTTGTGTTAATTCAACTACTATTTTTTCCACACAAGGAAATAATGTTGTCTGGTTTAATAGTAATTCATTATATATTGCCGTTGGAGATGGTTCTTCTAACACCATCGCATATTCATACAATGGAATATCTTGGATTGGTCTAGCCAAAACGATATTTTCAACTTCCGGATTTGGAATTGCCTGTAATAATTTTATCGCTGTTGCCGGAGGTTCTGGAACAAATTCATTAGCATATTCTTTCAATGGTTTAACTTGGGCGGGATTAGGAATTGCTATTTTTTCTACTGCTTGTAACAGCATCGTTTATGATTCTACTAAATTCATTGCTGTTGGTCAAGGAACTAATAGTGTTGCTTATTCATTCAATGGAACGATTTGGACTGGAATAGGCGTCACGCCATTTACAACAGGGAATTGCATTGCTTGGAATGGATCAAATCAGTTGGTTACAGTTGGAGCAACTACAAATTCTATAGCTTATTCATATAATGGCGCTTTAACTTGGACTGGTTTAGGTGTTACAATTATAACAACTGGTTATGATGTCTGCTGGACTGGATTATTGTGGATAGTTGTCGGGGCTGGAACAAATTCAATTTGTTATTCACCTGATGGCATAACTTGGACTGGTGTAACAGGAACATCAATTTTTTCAACTCAAGGTAATTCTGTTTGTTCAAATAATTTAAAATTAGGTAGAATTTCTTTACAACAACCATTTTCAGCAGTTGGTGCTGGGAGTAATCATACGATTTCTTATTCATATAATGGAGTTAATTGGGTTGGTTTAGGAAGCTCTATATTTTCAACACAAGGAAATGGGGTGGTTTGGACAGGAACAAAATTAGTTGGTGTTGGTTCCGGAACAAATACAATAGGATATAGTTTCTGTTGTATAAACTGGACTGGATTAGGAACCACTATTTTTTCAACAAGTGGAAATGGTGTTGCATTTAGTGGTTCAATGCATGTTACCGTTGGTTCAGGAACAAATTCAATAGCTTATTCTTATGATGGTTTATCTTGGCTTGGTTTAGGTTCATTGATTTTTACAACTCAAGGAAATGGTGTTGGATTTGGAACTGACGGTTCGGGAAATAATAGATGGGTTGCTGTAGGTAGTGGAACAAATACAATTGCTTATTCTTCTGATGGAACAACATATACTGGTTTAGCATCTACATTATTTTCAACATCCGGAAATGGTGTTGGATTTAATGGAGTTCAATGGGTTGCTGTTGGAAGCGGAACAAATACAATTTTATATAGTAGTAATGGGTCAACGTGGACTGCTTTAGGAACTACATTATTTTCAACAGCTGGATATGGAATCGCTTGGGGAAATTCATTATGGGTTACTGTTGGAACAGGAACTAATACTATTTTATATAGTTCAACAGGAACAACTTGGACTCCTGTTGTTTCAACTTTAATAACAACTGGATATTCTTTAGGATTCAATGGAAGTATGTTTGTGATTGGAGGAACAGGTAGTAATCAACTTATATATTCATACAATGGATTATCTTGGTATTCATCAATTAATTCGGTCTTTACTAGTTGTTATGGAGTAACAAGTAATGTTGTAGGACCATATGTAAGAGATTCACAATTTATTCTAGATATTAATGGAATTGAACAAACAAATCAAATGGATATAACATCGGATTCATACACTTCTGGATATAGCAATTTCAATATTTCTGTTAAAGCTGATACGATTTTTTAAAAAAAATATATATATAAAATAAAATGGGCAATTATATAACAGTCAAAAAAACTGATTTTGAAAAAGATGATGGTAAATTTTTATACAAAGAATTTGAAGAAACTTATTACTTTAAAAAAATTAAAGATAATGCAAAAGGTTTATTTGTAGAAAATAAGGAAGACATGGATGTAGGACCTACTATTTTTATTAGGCGTAGTGATGGAGATTTAAGAGTGAGATTTTGTATACAAACAAAAGATGAAGATAAAGAAGATACATATGATGTTTATGAACAAAGTTTAAATATAATGTTGTCTAACAGAAACACAAAACTTTTACTTGAAAATATTGAAAATTTTTGTAATTTCGTGGATCATTATAAAATTTTTAATATTGATATTATTGAAAAACTATATTTGTATAAAAATCAAATTATAACAATAGTAAATAAATATGAAAAACAAATAAAAGAATATTTAGATATTGAAATTTTAGTAGGCACTGATTGTAGTAACTTTAAATTAGAATCTGTATTAGTTCATTATAATTATAAATTAAATAATTACAAAACAAAGGATAAACTTATTAATATTATTACAAAATATGAAAAAGAAATAAATGAAAAAAAACAAGAATTTATTGTTGTTATAAAAAATTATCTAAAGGAAAAAAACATTTATCTACCATATGCATTAGATGGATATAGAAAAAAATCTAAAAGGAAATCAAAAGGAAAAAGATCTAAAAGGAGATCAAAAGGAAAAAGATCTAAAAGGAAATCAAAAGGAAAAAGATCTAAAAGGAGATCAAAAGGAAAAAGATCTAAAAGGAGATCAAAAGGAAAAAGATCTAAAAGGAGATCAAAAGGAAAAAGATCTTCATAAATATAATTAACAAAAAAATCTTGTTGTATTTTATTTATTTTTTATAATAAATAAAATATGAATGAACTTGGCATAATTCCTTTACCACAAGGTGGATTGGGAAATCAAATATTTATTTACATCGCCGGTTATATAATGTCTGAACATTTGAAATGTCCATTGTATTTATTTAATAATGCAAATTGTAATAATAGTCATAGTAAAATGGAGTACAAAAATAACATTTTTAAACATCTTGGGACTCATATCAACCAAACGTTTAATCATAACTTTCAAAATTATTCACATCATTCCCTAAATATCTTTCAGGGATTTCAGCCCTGGGATTTTTTGTCTGTTCATAAAGGTCTTGTTTTAGAATCTTATTATCAATATTACCCTCCATTAGAAATATACGAAAATAAAATACGATCAATTTTACTATCAGGATTAGAAGATTCTAAAAAAAAGATATTGGAAAAATATAATGAGGATGAATTATCAGAAAGCGCATTTTTGCATATTCGTCGTGGTGATTACGTTGATTTCTCAGATAGACATTATCTTCAACCAATGGATTATTACAAATATTGTATTGAAAAATTAAAATTGTCAGGATCTATTCGTAAAATATATTTACTTTCGGACGATATTGAATGGGTAAAGTCACAGCCGTTGTTCAAAGAAGATATCGGATTTTTTGAACCTTTTGAATGTGATGATGAAATAGTCTCATTGACTTTTATGTCTTTATGTAAAGCAGGATCTATATGCGCAAATTCTACATTTAGTTGGTGGGGTGCTTTTTTGGGATCATATGAAAAAAGAAGTCCTATTTTTGTTCCGAAAAAATGGATGTTGACGACATCTGAAATTAAATTATTCCCGAAAGAATGGAATATAATAAAAGAAGAAGACTACAATATATTTAACCTCTAGTCTCCAGATTTTAAAAGTTTGTTTTTCTTAACCTATAATTGTGGTTAAGAAAAAATTCATGATGTAAATTTACATCAAAATGGAGACTAGAGGTTAAGTAAGAAATTTATTGAATCGTTCATTAACTTTATTTATTGCGCCCTGAGTTTTCATATATGTTTTCAAATAAACACTTTCGTCATGAACAACATGTTCATATTCCATTTTTTTAACTATATGAATATTTAGATTAGGAAACTGTTCTAAAAATAGAGTGTTCATAAATTTAACATCACAAGCACTAGATGTTTTAATTAACTCTAGCTCTTTATCAACATTTAGATTATGTATAATATTTCTATTTAGGATGTAATTTCCTGTGTTTATAAAGCAATTGAACATTGGATTGACGTTATTATAGTTTCTAATATTATTTTTTGATAAAATAACATTAGTCAAAAATTCGTAGTTAAAATTTGGGCTAGCAAAAGAAGGCGCTATTATGCTTTCTTTATTTAATAAACTTATATTAGATGATATGTATTCATTAGCTTTTTTAAAGTAATCTAAATCAGCGAAATTGTCTGAATCCATCAAAGCTATCCATTCATTTGAAGCATGTTTACAACATTTGATTTTGTTTAAAAAAGGTCCTAGAATTGTATCATTTTTGAATAATTTCAATTTATTACTATGATTTTGAAAGTTTTCTTCAATTAATTTGATGTCATTTCCATTTTCGTCAGAAATAATGATTTCAGAGATTAACTCATTTTCTAAATATTTTGGGATATATTTTTTTAAAAAACTCCATCTATTCAATGTTGTTATGCACAATGAAAACATTTTTTATTTATTGTAATGTATTTTTATATTTTTATTTTTATATTACCCACTAATAAATCAGTAATATAATGGCAGAAAAAATTATAACTTTAAGTTTTGGTGATAATGAATTTGTAAACAGGTTGAAAGAATATAATGAAAATGTATTAGAAAAAGAAAAAATTCAATCACAAGAATTATCAGATGATTTATTAATAGAATTGAATGAATATGAAGGATTATTTGATAAAGATTCATTTGAAGATATACTTGAAGATGAAGTTGAAGATGAAGAGGTTGAAGATGAAGAGGTTGAAGATGAAGTTGAATATAAAGTTGTTATAAACAATTTTAAAATGGCATATGCCATAAACGAATTTTTAATTTTTTTTGACGAAGTTGTTAATAAGAATCATTTTCATAAATATAATTCTGAAGAAGTAAATAATTTATTTGAAGATTTTCAAAAATTTAAATTTCCAGATAAACTCAAGATTTTAAAATCAAAAATAAATATTGCGTTTGAAAAATATAAAAAAAAGAATCCAGCAGAAAAAAAAAATATTCTGAGACATCCGATTACTAATTATTTAATATACAAAGAAAAACTTTTAGAATGGGGTGTTAAAAATGATGATAAAGGTGGTAAAGTATTTACAAAAATAGAAGAAAAAAAAGACAAAGACAAAGACAAAGACAAAGACAAAGACAAAGACAAAATTAAGATTGAGATTGGGAAAGAAATTATAGACGAAATAAATAATTTGAAATTAACTGATGATTTAAAAAAAAAAACAGATATTGAGATTAAAGTTGATAAAATTATTATAAATAATAATGAAAAAAAAAGAAAATCAGAAGTTGTTTCGGATGAAGTTGATAAAGAACATCACGATAAAAAAAGAAAAAAAGATGGATCCAAAAGGAAATCCAAAAGGAAATCCAAAAGGAAATCCAAAAGGAAATCCAAAAGGAAATCCAAAAGAAAATCCAAAAGAAAATCCAAAAGAAAATCCAAAAGAAAATCCAAAAGAAAATCCAA
>Ga0214919_10009857_pt1 | contig 12231 bp, 10 predicted proteins | sample LL1503_MetaG_FD_177994 | JGI IMG/M metagenome (GOLD analysis project Ga0214919, IMG submission 177994) | Freshwater microbial communities from Lake Lanier, Atlanta, Georgia, United States - LL-1503 | ecosystem: Environmental > Aquatic > Freshwater > Lake | place: USA: Georgia | collected...
ACTCCAACTGTCTGGTCAGCTGCGCGTTGATCGAGCCCCAGGTCGACTGCCAGTTCAGCACCGCGCGTTGCGGCAGCGGTAGCTTGCGCCAACCGAGGTCTGCGCGCAGCCAGTTCAACAGCGGCCTGGTGATCGCCAGTGTCGGCTGCGATCTTCGTGTTGCTGCATTGCCCATCACTGCAGCCCAGCGATTCGTCTTTTCTCTGCCGTGGCCAATTGACTGCGCAACAGCGTCTGCAGTTCGCGGGAGCGCTCGGGTCGCTGCTGAGCGAGGTCACGGGTTTCGGCCGGGTCAGCGGCGAGGTCGAACAGCGTGACCTTCTCGGCCTGCGCTTTGCCTTTCGGATCCAGCGCCAGCGTCAGCTTGTCATTGCCGTCGATCACCACATACCGTCCGTAGCGAATCGGCTCAAAGCGGCTTTGCCGCTCCATCGTCATTGAGAAGACTGGCTTGGATGGCAAGGGCTTGCCCTCCAGCGCAGCGCGCAGCGAACGGCCCTCGGCACGGGGCAGCGGCGGTGCGCCCACCATGTCTAGCAGTGTCGGGGCCAGGTCGGCTTGGCTGACCGGAACGTTCAGTGTTTGTCCGATTTTTTGACCAGGCAGCTTCACCACCAATGGCACGTGGATCAGGCTGTCGTGGGTCAGTGGTCCTGCGTGGCCTAAATAGCCTTTCTCAAACGACTCACCGTGGTCTGAGCTCACCACTACCAGCGCCGAATCCAGCAGCCCCTGGCGGTCGAGGTTCTCCAGAAATGTGCCCAGCGCTGCATCTGCGGCCATCGCGCTCTCGCGGTACCTCAGGCGATGTTGATCTACGCGAGGCTGGTCGCTCGATGCGTAGGCGGTGTTGTCGGTCATCAGATCAAGCCAGTTTTCAAGCTGGCCTTTCGCCAAGAGCTTGTACTTGGTTGACGGTGGCGGCAGGTAAGGTGCGTGGGGCGGCAGCGGTTGCGCCCAGATGAACAGGGGCGTGTTGCGCCCCTCGCGCGCCAGCAGCGAGCGCACCGCGGCATAGGTTCGTTCTGAGTCGAAGGGATTGCGCTCGCCGTGCAGCGTCATGTCGTAGGCGCTCAAGAATGACAATGCCGCAGCCGCCAGCCTGGGCAGCGCGGTATCGGGGAAGATCGATGTGGCCTCGCGAATCCGGTTGCCGAAAAGGCTGGTGCTGGCAAGCGTCGCGCTGGTGTAGGCGGCGAAGGTGCCGCGGTGGCGTGGGCTGGCGAGCAGGTTGTCGGTCATCGAGTGGGTTCGCCAGCCCTGCGCCTGAAGTACAGCTGCCAGGGTATGGCCGCGGGTTGCCTGGGCCATCTTGGCATCTGGCTGGGTGGCCAGATGAGTCCAGGGCAGCAGGCCAGAGTCCATCGTCGAGGTGGTTGGCGTCGTGAAGTTCGAAGCTGCGTAAAAGCGCGTGAAACAACTTGACTTGGCTGCGAACGCAGCCAGGCGTGGCATCGTGACCGATGCCGGGTTGCAGGCGTCAGCGTCGGCGGCAGCCAGAGAGTCCAGAGCGATGACGATCACGACGGGCGCTGTCGCGGCGGGCTTCAATACGTTTGGCGTCGATGCGTCGTGCAGCATGGCGGGTGGATGAGCCAATACCAGGCACAACGCGGCGGCCAGCAACCCCAATGCCAGCCACCGCGCTGCCAGCAGCGCGGCCACGATCCGCTGCACGGTAGCTACCAAGGACACGCGCCGAACTGTCCAGATGATCGCCGTTGCCAACGCCAGCATCGCCAGGCTTCTTATCGCAGGGGTGATGACCAGGTCGACGCCAAGGACCGTCCGGGCCCATTGCCATCCCGTGCGCGCGGCTTGCCAACCGCAGACCCAGGTCAGTGGCAGCAGCAGCACGGTCCAACCTGTCAGCGCGGCCTGGGCCGCGCGCATGCCGGCCAGGCCTGTCACGCCAGTCACTGCACGGGCCAGTGTCGCCAGTGCGAAAGCGGGCAGCAGCCCAAGCCAGCCCAGCAGGCCCAGGTCTCGCAGCACCTCGCGCAGCGGCGCGACAAACAACAAGCCATCCAGGATCGGCAGCACTGTCAATGGCAGCCAAAGCAGCGTGGTGCCCGCGGCCGCCACACAGAACATCGACCAGAGCGATATCGGGATCGGCGGACGAGGTTCAGGCGCGTGCAGCTGAGCAGCGCCTTTTGTCATTCGTCCCGCCGGCCCGTCAGCCGCCGCCACAGCCTGCGCAGTTGGTCAGCGATGAAACGTCTCAGGAACAACCATGCGCCAACGATGGCCGCAAACAGCGGCGCCAGCAGCTGAAAAAGCATGCCACTGGCGTTGGGGTCGATATAAGCCCAGGCGCCCAGTGGCAGCGAGGACAGCAAGGCGACAAACGCGAGGCGCAGCAGCTTCATGTCCGTACCCGCATCATTGGTGCCAGACCCTTTGCTTTACGAAATCGGTGTAGCTCAGGATGATGCGAAGTACCTTGTCTGAGACATTGTCCGGTGCGTAATCGCTGACCAAGCGCAGCAGGCGCTCGCTGCCGCGCGGTTGTGACTGCAGGATCGGCAGCGCTTGCAACACGCGCTGCAGGCTCAAGCCGACCATCATCACCGCGGCTTCCTCAAACCCTTCAGGGCGCTCATGCACTTCACGCAAGTTGAGCGCCGGGAAGTTCAGGATCGACGACTCTTCGGTGATGGTGCCGCTGTCGGACAGCACAGCCCTTGCCTGGGTTTGCAGGTGCACATAGTCCAGGAAGCCAAAGGGCTTGTGGAACTGCACCAGCGGCGACACGCTGGCCCCGAGCGCGTCGATGCGTTTACGAGTGCGCGGGTGGGTCGACACCACCAGCGGCAATTTGTATTGCTCTGCCAGGCCGTTGAGCAGGTCGATCACCTGCTGCAGGCGCTGCGGCGCATCGACGTTTTCTTCGCGATGGGTGCTGACCACGAAGTACTGGTCAGCGGTCAGACCCAGTCTTGCCAACACATCGGAGCCCGCGATGCGGTCGCGGTAATGCTCGATGACTTCTCTCATCGGGCTGCCGGTGCAGATCACCTGATCGGGCGGTAGGCCTTCGCGCAGCAAGTAGTCGCGGGCGATCTGGCTGTAGGTCAGGTTGATGTCGGAGGTGTGGTCGACGATGCGCCGGTTGATCTCTTCGGGCACCCGAAAGTCGAAGCAACGGTTGCCCGCCTCCATGTGGAAGATGGGCACCTTGCGGCGTTTGGCAGCAATCGCTGACAGGCAGCTGTTGGTATCACCCAGCAGCAGCAAGGCCTCAGGTTGGAAGCGCTCGATCGCCTGGTCCGCGGCGATGATCACGCGGCCGATGGTCTCGGCAGCACTGGTGCCGGCTGCTTCCATGAAATGGTCTGGCCGCCGCAACCCCAGGTCCTGGAAGAACACCTCGTTGAGCTCGTGGTCGTAGTTCTGCCCGGTGTGCACCAGTATGTGGTCGCAGTGCGCGTCGAGCTTTTCGATCACGCGCGACAGCCTGATGATCTCCGGCCGCGTGCCGACGATGGTCATCACCCGCAGCTTAGACACTGGCGACCTCGCGCACGATGTCGAGTTGCATCAGCACCGATTTGACACCAGCCACATCCAAGCGCCGGGTGTTGTGCGAGGTGTAGTCGTCGGTCTCGGCGATCTGGGTCTGCCCCTCGACAAAGTACTTGTCGTAGTTCAGGTCACGGCCGTCAGCCGGGATGCGGTAGTAGCCGCCCAGATCGTCGGCGCGGGCCATCTCTTCTCGCGAGACGAGAGATTCGTACAGCTTCTCGCCATGGCGCGTGCCGATGATCTTGACCTTGTTGCCGACACGCAGCAATTGCTTGAGCGCTTCCGCGAGGTCGCCAACGGTGGATGCAGGCGCCTTTTGCACGAAGATGTCCCCTGGGCGTGCGTGCTCGAAAGCGTAGAGAACCAGATCCACCGATTCCTCCAGCGACATCAGGAATCGCGTCATGTTGGGGTCGGTGATGGTCAGTGGCTTGCCCGCGCGCAACTGGTCAAGGAACAGCGGGATCACCGATCCGCGCGAAGCCATCACGTTGCCATAACGGGTGGCAGACAGCACCGTCTTGGTGGGGTCGCACAGACGGCTCTTGGCCACCATCAGCTTTTCCATCATGGCCTTGGACAGGCCCATCGCGTTGATCGGGTACACCGCCTTGTCAGTGCTGAGCACGACGCAGCGGCTGACGCCCTGCGCGATGGCCGCGCGCATCACGTTCTCAGCACCCATGATGTTGGTTCGCACCGCTTCCATCGGGTAGAACTCACACGACGGCACCTGTTTAAGCGCGGCGGCGTGGAACACATAGTCGACGCCTCTGAACGCGTCGTGCACGCTGTCGTGGTCGCGAACATCGCCGATGTAGAACTTGACCTTGCTGGAGTTCAGCGCGATCCGCATGTCTTCTTGCTTCTTTTCGTCCCGGCTGAAGATGCGTATCTCGGCGATGTCTGAGTCCAGAAAGCGCTTGAGCACGGCGTTGCCGAAGGACCCGGTACCGCCGGTGATCACGAGGACTTTGTCTTTGAACATGGTGCAGTGGATTGAGGAGGAAGGCTTTGGTCGGGGCCGCAGCGTCAGCCGAAGCTGTGCATGCGCTGCACCAGCTCGGGCCAATCGGGTGGCTTGTAGCCAGTGGCAGCGCGGAAACGGCTGGAGTCAAGTGAGCGGTCGATCGTCACCCGGTCGTCGGGCACGATCTGGATCGCGTGGCCGTAACGCTCGGCCACCAGTCGCAGCAAGGACAGCTTGTCGATGGGCGCTGCTGAAACCTGGTACAGACCGGTCAACTCGGGCCTGGGCAGCACGTGGTCCCGCACAATGCGCGCCAGTTCCACCGTCGGGAAGCCTGAGAACACGGCCCGCTGATAGCCTTTGACGAGACCGGCCTGTGACAGGAACCAGCCCACCAGGCCATGGTTGCCGGCCAACTCATGGCCGATGATCGAGGTGCGCAGTGTCAACGCATGGGTATCTTTGCAGACCTCGCCCAGCAGCTTGGAGCGGCCGTACAAGTCTTGTGCGTCTGGCGCGTCGGACTCCAGGTAAGTGCCCTTGGTGCCAGTGAAGACGCAGTCGGTGCTGATGTGCACAAGTCTTGCGCCAGCCAAGGCGCACAGGCGTGACAAGCGGTGCGGCAGCATTGCGTTGATCGGCAGCGCGACCAGCGGGTCATCAGCTTCCGCCAGTTGCTTGACCAAGCCGACGCAGTTGATCACCACTGCCGGCCGCACCTGGGCAAACAACTCGACCAGTGAGTCGGAGTTTTCAACATTCACGTCCACTCGAACGCGCGCCTGCAGGTCTGGCCGCAACAGGCGCACCGCGCCTGCGCTGCGGGCTGTGCCGACCACGTTCAAGGTCTCGCTGTCTGCCAGCAGCCGCAGCATGGCGTTGCCCAGCATGCCCGTGGCGCCGAGCACCAGCACCGTGGTTTGGTTGGAAGCGGTCATGGCCTTTGGTTTTATGAGCCTGCGATTGTCGCAGCAGCCCCGCTGCGCTTGGCCGCCGCCCAGGACAGGTGATTGCGCAGTGCGATGGCCAACTGTGCCGGGTCGAAATGCTGACGGTAGTGCAACTGGCCAGCACGGCCTAACGCCAGCCTTTGCGCGTCGGTCATCGCGTGAAGGCTGCGGACAGCATCGGCCAGCGCTTGGGGCTTGGCGGCGCCACAGGCAATACCGGCGCCGCAGGCCTGCACCAGGCGGGCGCCTTCGCCGTCCAGCGCGGCGATGATCGGCTTGCCGGCGGCCAGATAGCTCTGCACCTTGCTGGGCACGGTCAGCCGCATCGCCGGGTCGTCGACCAGGCTGACCAGCAGCGCAGAGGCCTGATCCAGGATGGCGGGCATGTGTTGAGGCTCGAATCGACCTGCCAATTGCACGTTGTGCAGCCCACGTTGCGCCACCTGCTCGGCCAGCCAGGCGCTCCGTTGGCCACTGCCCACCAGGACCAGGCGAAAGCCTGGCAAGCCCAGCAGCAACTCGGCGGCATCCAGCACCGAATCCAGCGCCTGCGCCATGCCCAGATTGCCGGCAAACACCAGGTTGAATCCTGGTTGCAGCGTCAGTGCTGCGGTCGCCGCCGATGTCGCCGCCAAGTTTTCGGCAGGGGCGCCCGACAGCGCAGCATCGAGGTCTTGAGACAGCACCTCGCCCGGATTCGGGTGGTAGCGAACAGGGGTCGCGCCCGCCAAGGGCAGCACCGGTGGTATGAAGGCCTCGGACTGCACCAACAAAAGGTCGCAACGGCGGTAGATCCAACGCACAACGGTCGCCACGCCGCGCAGCAAGCGCGGATGTCGCACATAACCTGTCGCCGCTAGGCTTTCGGGCCACAGATCTTGCACCCATGTGACAACGGCGCATCGCTTGAGCCGGGCCAGCGCGATTGCCGCAATCGCCTGCAGGATAGGCGAGGACGCATAGACGAAAATCACATCGAAGCGCTGGCCGCGCAGCCGCCAAGCGCCGACGATTGATGCGGCCACAATGAACGACAGGTAGTTGGCCATCAGTCGCAGCGCGCCGCCGCGCCCGCGAGGCGCCAGCGGTACACGGTGGATCGTCAGGCCTTGGTGGGTCTGCACGCCGGTGGCCATGGCCCGATAGCCCTCAAACACCCGGCCGCCAGGATAGTTGGGTTGGCCAGTCAGCACGGTGACTTGGCAGCCGGCGCCTTGTAGGTCCAGCGCCACGTCGTTGATCCGCAGCGACTCGGGCCAGAAGTGCTGGCTGAGCAGCAGCACTCTAGGCCCGGACTGGCTTGGTTTTGCGGCGGCAGCCTGGGGAAATGTGTGCTCCGGCGCCATCGTTCAGCTGGCCTTGGCCGTGTCGTTTGGCGCCAGCACAGCGGCCCAAAAATCGCTGGGCAAGCCAACGTGCAGCACGGGTTCGACCTGGCCCATGAAGCGCTGGACAGCGCGTGCGATGGAAACCGCCGACAGTGGGTCGAAGGTTTGGCTTGGCACGCAGACATCGCGCACATAGTCTGCCTCGGGCGCCAGCACAGGCAGGCCCAGGTGCTGGGCCTCGACCAAGGGCAGGCCGAAGGATTCCGTCGTGGATGGGAAGATCAGCGCCCGCGCATCCTGGTAAAGCGCCAGAACCTGGTCTCGTGGCAAGTGCCCGAGGTTGTGTAGCTCGGCGCCGGTCTGCCGCTTCAATTCATTCATGGCGTCGATCACCAACTGGTCGCGGGGCCCCAAGGTCAATGCCAAGCGGGGCTTTAAACCCTGCTCGGCCAACAACTGCCATGCTGCGAAAAGGGTGCGATGGTTCTTGTGCGCTTGGCCGTCGGCGACGTAGATGAAGTCCCATGTTGTGCCCTGCTGCGGCTCGTCTGTCGCCTGAGGCACCAGCGGCCAGGCGTCGATGAACGGCAACACGGTGATCGGTGGATTCTGCAGTCCGTGCTCAGCGCTGCCATACCAGCGTGTCAAATCGCGGGCCATGCTGGGTGTTTGAACCAGGTACCGCGACACACGGTGGCGGAAGATTCGACAAATAAGTCGCTCTACCGTTAAGCGCAGCGCGGTCTTCAGCCGGTGCCCGGACAGCGGGTGAAATCCCAGCAACAGCCTGTTTTGTAGGAATATGACCACCCTGCCAGCATTCGGCAGCAAGGGTGGCAAGCCGTGGAAGCAAAGCACCGTGGTCGCCGCATCGCTGGCTTGTTGCAGCGATCGTTCGGCCTGCAGGCGCGAGCCCATGTTGGGTTCAACCCATTCCACCGACAAGGCCACGGGGAGCGTCAGTCGCTGCTGCGCCCTGGCATCCAGAAACGCGGATACATCTTTGCAGATCGGTGCGCAAGACAGCAAGGATTGCAGCAAGACGTAGCCGCCGCCGGTATGCACGTTCGGCGCGTGGAGTATGTATTTTTGACCAGCTGGATTCATGACGGTCGATGTTGCGGTATTTTTGGCGAAAAATCGGACTCTTGACAAGCCTCGGCTGTATTGCCGACGCTATTCATGCATTGTGGATCAAGAATAAACCATTTAAATTGGTGCGTCTGATGTTTAGTGCCTGCATTTATAGTCCGGCAATCCGAATGGCGCGGCGTTGGTCTTATTTTAATGGCCGATACTGTGAGCGATATATAATAGAAAGCAAAATAATGAGTGCTGTCATTTGAAAGATGAATGGAATGAGAAGCCGCGGGAAGCTGAGTTGGGTAAGCGCATTTGCCAAGGCGGCAGATATCAGTGCCGCACTGATTGTCTTGCCGAACAAGGCCCTTCTGGCTAAGCTTTCATACGCTATACCGGCTAAAGTGATGAAGAATGTGCCGGCGGCAATGGCGATCATCGACCCAGATAGACCGAGGACGGCGAAGTATCCTGGAAGCGTTAGGAATGTCAGGCCCTGCAGAAAACCGTACTTGCTACCAGCGAGTATCTGATATATCGCGTCGCTGCCTCTGGCCGCATCCTCCGCCAGAATCTGGGTGAAGAGAGTCAGCGATCGAGTCGGTTCCGATACCGCAACCATCAATGCTTCAGCGCCAACCCATCTGTCAACCACCAGCATTGCACTTTCAAGGGCAAAGAAAAAGACCAGTTCTTGATTTGCCAGACTGCTCCCGGAGAATACCTGGATCCTGTAAATTGAAACGATGACGAGAACTGTCACCAGAAAGAGTGTGAAGTAAACAAAGGACTTCAATGAAGGGCGTTGTCCGGTGATCTGCTTGGTGACATAAGCCGCCGCCAGCAAGATGGGAATGGCTTGCATCACAATGGCTGCACGGCTCGCCATCGAAATCGACGCGATGGCTGAAACGGTCAAGAGAGATAGTATTGCCTTCGTTGTTAACGTGCGCGAGGCCACCACGTCTCGCTCCAAGAACGTGGATGTCACCACTGCAAATCCGATCAGCGCCATGAATGCCAATGGCGCATTTAGTGCAAAGGGCAGCGTTATCTTGGCATCAACGCCTGTCACAAAAAAAGCGAGTTGATTATTAACGAAATAAAAACAACCCGCAATCAGGATGAGCGCGAGCCATTCGCCATTACCTACTGGGCCAGACAATTGAAGCCAACGGGTGGGTTTTGGAAAAATGCCGCTTAGAATATTTGAGGTAATCCTTGCCCCAAGCAAGGACAAGCCGATGGTGGAGGCAAAAAGGTAGTAATCGTCCCACTCCTCAGGTGAGTCTGAAAAGTTTCCAGTTGGTTCAATATATGGATAATCGAATATATGATGGACTACAATCTTTAGCCAGCAGCCTAGTGCGAAGAATATCGCCATGAAGATGAAAAACCAAGATAATCGACCAACCGTGATCGCCCGCAACAAGAGCACTGTTATTGCGGTCAGTGTCCAAAGCCAAGCGCCGTGGTGTACCTCCGTGTCTGCCAGGTAAGTGGCAAGCGCGATCAATGGAGCGAGAACGAGCCAGAACATGGCGTATCAGCTGGCGAAACCAGCAAACTTGTACGCAAAACGACGGAACACACCTGACATCAACGCACGCCAAGCGCTTGCAGAGAGGGCGTTCGCAGGATTGAGTTTTATCGAAGCAAGAAATGCCACGATGCCCACCTTGAACCGACCAGACAGGGTGTGATTCTTCGCCGCAAGAACATAGGCCGTGCCGATCGATCTTCTTGCGCCGGGTCTATCGATCGCTCCCCAGAACGCGGTGACGACTCTGACGATCTCATCGCTGCGTTCCCGGCTGATCGGTCGGAACGAGGCGGATCCTTCGTGGATGCGATAGCGCGCCAATGACTGAGGCACCCGGACGAAGCTGCCAAATCGCGAGGCCCGAAGCCAGAAATCGAAGTCAGGAACCTGACGAAGATGGGTGGCCCACCCTCCGGTTTCATCAAAGAGTTGCCGCCGCATCAATGCCCCCGGCCCAGGTTGACATACCAAGTCAACACACAAGCGGTTTACATCGAAATCCTCTGCCTTTACATCACGAAAATGGCGGCCCTTGGCGTCGATCAGCTTGAAGTCGCCATAGGCTACTACGGCGTCTGGATGGGTTTGTAAAGCTGTCACCAGATGGCTGATAGCGCCAGGTTCTAGCAAGTCATCCGAACTGAGGTAGCCAATCAGCGACCCCCTGGCCATCGCCCAACCGCGATTGAGCGTGCTGGATTGGCCGATGTTGTCGTGTCGTTGGTGTTGGATCTTGCCGTCGTATCGCGCCAGTACTGCGGGCGTGTCGTCGGTCGAGCCATCGTCTAGCACGATGTATTCCAGCCTTGGATAGTCCTGTGCCAGTACGCTGTCGATGGTTTCGGCCAAATAGGCGGACTGGTTGTAGGTGGGTGTGACAATGGTTACCCAAGGCAATGGCTCATCGCCCGATTTGGCCAGGATGGTTTCAGTACTCATGCCATGGGTTCTATCTTTGGGGCTGGTTGAGAAGTCGCCAAGCGATCGTGCCAGGGCCGCAGCAGCAGCGCCACCGCAGCGGTCGTGATGACCGCGACGCCCAAGCGCAAGTGCCATTGCGCATCGGAAAATGCCATGCCAAAGCCAATCGCACTGAAAATGATTGCCGCTTGGGCCTTTGGACTGGGTCGCAGGGCCTTGTGCTTGGCAAAACGGGCGGCACACAGCCAGAACATCGCGCCTGTGTCGAAAACCATTCTTGCGGCCCACAGCGCGGCCGCAGCCACGATGCCAAAGCGTGACGTCAGCACTGACATCAGGGCAATATAGGGCAGCACTTGGGCCAGCTGCAGCAACGCCGGTGTGCGCGCAGCACCAGCCCCTTGAAGCAGCGTCAGCGGCACATGGGCCATGCAGTTGATCAGGATGCCGATCGCCAGCCAAGTCAGCACTGGGGCACTGTTGAGCGCAAATGCTGGCGAAATCCACGCCGCCAGCAATTCATTGCTGAACAACGCCAGCAACAGTGCGATGGGCAGCATCAGGACAAACAGCCAACGCACGCTGCGCGTCACCAGCAGCCAGGTGTCTTTGTCGCCGCGCGCGGTTTTGGCTGCGAAAGCTGGGAACAACACTGCCGTCAATGCGCCGGGCACGATCCACAGTTTGGTGACGATTTCGTGCGGTGTCGCGTAGAGTGCGACTGCGCTGGCCGACACGGCAGTCGCGATGATGAAGCGGTCGGCATAGCCGATCACCGGTCCGATCATGTTGCCCACAGTCAGCCAGCCCCCTGCGCAAAGCAAGGGCATGACTTGGGACTTGTCAAAGGATTGACGCCGTTGTGCTGATGGCGTGATGCGCCAAGCGCCCCACACATGCGCAGCCAGCGCCACCCACCGGCCCGCTGTCAATGCCACGGCGATGGCATCAAGCTGCGCGCTCCAGAACATCACCACCGCCACTGGCGCCATGAAGGTCAACAGCCCCAAGGGCAGACGCAGCAGGTTCACCATGCCAAAAGCATGGTGCGCTTCCATGACGCCGCGCAGGCCTGTGGTCAGCACCACTGCTGGGACTGCCAGTGCCATGGCCACCAACGCGCGGGTCGCTTCGGCTTGATCCGGCACATCCCGGATCCAGGACGCCGCCCAAGGTGCGGCTACTGCCATCAACATGCCAGCTAGCAAGCCAAGCAAGGCCATCAGTGAACAAGCGGTGCCAGTGATCTGCGCCAACTGCAGCTCATTGTGGTTAGACGTTGCCATGACCGAGGCCAAGCGTTGGGTCAGCGCCCGCCCCAGGCCGAGGTCGAACAGGCCGAAATAGCTGACCACCGCCCAGATCAGCGTCAGCAGCCCGAACCTCGCCGGCCCCAGGGCATTGATCAGGTACGGAATGGCCGCAACCGCCACCAGCAGCGGGGCGGCCAGGCCGACCAAGTTGAACAGCGTGTGCCTGCCGATGTTCATGGGCAAGCTGGCGATGTGAGGCCAGGGCGCTGGCGGTCGACGTGACGGTCGGCCGCGAACTGGTTCACAGAAGTTGGCCCCGCCACGCTTGCTTGAATTGCTGCAGCCGCAGTGCCTTTGCCGGGTCATTGCGAGCGATGCGCAGCGCATGGCCGGCGAAAATCCACAGCAGCAGCAGCAGGCCTGTGCCCACTGCCGTGCCCAGCGCCGCCATCAGGCGTTTGGGCTTGCTCTTTTTCTCGGCTGGCAGCGCTTTGTCGATGACCTGTATCAGGGCCCCCTCGCGGGCTTCATCGACACGCGCCAGCTCGAACTGGCGTGAAAGCAATTCGAACAAGGTTTCCTGGTATTTGAAGTCTCGATACTTGCCGACGTAGTCGGCGTCGTTTTGCTTCGCTGGCGCATGCTCAAGCAAGGCCAA
>Ga0214919_10009858_pt1 | contig 12228 bp, 10 predicted proteins | sample LL1503_MetaG_FD_177994 | JGI IMG/M metagenome (GOLD analysis project Ga0214919, IMG submission 177994) | Freshwater microbial communities from Lake Lanier, Atlanta, Georgia, United States - LL-1503 | ecosystem: Environmental > Aquatic > Freshwater > Lake | place: USA: Georgia | collected...
AGCAGCAGAGGGATCAATGCAATGCAGGTGACCTACCCGAGGTGCCATCAGTTTAGCCCACCGACCTGACCCGCAGCCCATGTCGAAACCAGTTGCGTTCTTGGGCAACTTCCCCCACGGAAATATGGAAAAATACTCATCGAATATTTTCCCCGCCTCTGCAGTTGATAACTGCGCTTGATCAAAGCGGGACCATTCATCGCCAAAACTTTTTACAGTGTCGGCGTCAAGATTTTTATTCATCGGCTCTCACTTAAGCGTCAAGTTGCTCATAAATCACACGATATCTTGCGACCCCCTCGTCCAGCGAAAAGTGCTTCTGTGCTGCGTCAACACAACGGTCGCGCGTATCGGGATCTGCCACCAACTGCAAGAGCCGGTGCAAGCCAACGATCATTGAAGATCCGTCAAACGAGGTAAGAGCAATACCGACTTGCTCGCCCTCTAGCACTTCAGCCATGTCCCCCACCCCCACATTACCCAAGCATGGAATGCCGCATCCCAAGAACTCAGCCAGCTTTGTGGGGGCCGATGCCTGCTTTGAATATACCGGCTTGATAAAGAAGACGCCTGCATCCATCCGGGCCATTTGCTGGGGCACTTCGGCATGAGTGGCTGTGGTGAGTTCCACTGCAATATCAGGTACGCCGACCGCAGCTAACCGCTGCCAGATGTAATCATGTTCGCCCCTGTTCACGATCAGGAAACGCGCATCAGGCCGCATGCGCAGTAAGTGGACAAAACAAGCGACCACCTCGTCAAACAGATACCACGTCCCAACTGAGCCGACATAGCCCAGCACAAACCCCCCGCCGGAGCCTTCACGCGGCCGGGGCGTGAAGCGACCCAAGTCCGCACACGTAGGAATCACAGTGAACAGCGGCATATGGCGTTGCAGGTAATCAAAGCGCTGCATCTCTCCCACAGCCGCACGGGTCAGTGACACCACGTGGTCCGCCGACAGTAGAAAGCGCCTTTCAAACCATTTTGCAATACGGAACATGCGTCCACTACGAGACCACAGTCCACCATCCACCCGCTCGTCCGCCCAGAAACCGCGCATATCAAAAACGTACTTGACACCGGTCAATCGCTTGAGCGCTAGCGCCATAACCGAAGGCACGTAGCTACGCGCATGCACGATACGCAGACGATACCGGACTACCAACCATAAACCTACAAAAATGCCACACGCAATGTCCAAAGCGGTCGCCAGAGCCGCCGGCCGCTTGTGATAGCGTAGTGGATGCCAAATGATACCAGCATTAGCGACATCTCTCGCAATCCGCTCACGCTCCCTCAACTTGGCCCAATCGTCAGGCTTCTCAAAGCTAAGCAGGTGGATATATTGACCAACCACCAGCAGTTTCTGGTACGATAACACTTGCGACTGCCCCAAGGGCTCCAGCATTCCATCATAAGAAATGTATAGAATTCTTCGAAAAATCACTTTCGCTTAATTCCTCTAACGACCGCAGCCCTAAACCCTTGTCCAAACTCTTCAAAGCCTGCGAAAGTAACTGTTACTCCATTGACCTCGAGCATTGCAGCCACATCTTCTATCTTTTGCGGATGATCATGTGCAGGAGAAAACATATCAAAGGTATCTAAAATCACCCATTCTCGGAACTGCTCTGCACTCAAACCTGACGTTGGCATGGTGCGAAGATCAACGACCGGAAGAAAACGAGTCAACACACCCAAACCGATATTTTTAAGCATTATGCTTACCCTTATCAGCCAATTTATATTATTCTCGATAAGTCTGAAGAGATTCTCATGAGTCATCTTCTTGGTAATTGGTCTCAAAATATACTTGGCATTAATTCTAGTCCACCATCCATTAATTGGATAGAAATCTAACACTATTTCTCCGTTCGGTTTAGCTTTGTTTACAAGCGCCCTAATTGATGCATTAACATCAGGCGTATGCTGTAAAACGCCCAAGCAAAACACCTTGTCGAATGAATTATCGGGGAACGGCATGTCGTAGATACTGGCCTGAAACAACTGGAAACGATCGGGTGCGATGTGACTATTATTCTTAAAGTTAGCTGTCACCGCATCTGAATAGTCAATACTATAAAGTGTTCCCTTGGTATTCTCCAGAATCACCTTGCTAAATCTGCCTGCACCTGACCCAACTTCCAGAATGTTCTTTCCAAGCAGGTCTTCCTGATCCCAGTGAGTTTCAGCATAAAATCTTCTACTACTAAGATCAAGCCCATCACTTAGCCGATCCAATTGGGTTTTATCAAACTTGTTCCACTGAACTCCAAAATTCTCCGTGTAATTTTCAAGATCGGCAATACGAGGAACACCATTTATGATTGGAAACACGTTGCCTTCAATATCAACTAAATTTGCTCCCTCAAGATGGAGTGAATATCCATTTTTTGGGTTGATTACCGTGATGACCATAAATTATGACGTCAACTCAGGATGAGCTTAGCGATGCAAAGCGGACTATCCGATTGGAAAGGTGGCTTGGTTTGTTGGATATCAAGAAGTAGGCGAGAAAGCCAGCGAGGTTGAACATATACCTAAATCTATCACTTTAGCTTCAGGAAAGAAACAAGCGATCGGAGGCCAATAAATGACCAACGTGGGAAGAAACGGTTCCCATAAATATGACTAGTTACAAATGGATTAAAAAACCAATAGGCCTTTTCTTCGTGGTATCCTTTATCTGAAATGATACCAAAATCGTGAAATTCTGCGGCTCTTATATAAAGGACATGATGAAACCCAATAAATGCTCTTAGCCTACTTATAACTTTTCTTATCGGGAACGGATAGAACTTATAAACAGGAATACCAACCGCAATAAGTTTCAAAATAATATTATAAATATTAATATTATGTATTGGATATAGGTGAAGGGGCCTTTTTATGCAATTAATTGCATGATGATACCTGGATTTTAACTCTTCTTTGGTTCCCATAAAATCAATCCCGAGATACTCAAGAGCGACCTCTCTCGATACATCAAGATCACTAGAAGTCAGTCTTGACCAGACGTCCTTAATTTTATCATTAACGTCTTCTCGATGATGTGGGCTACTATGTTGCCCATATTGAAGGCGGTGGTTGGAGTTCGTGCAGACATCCTCGATTATCCTAACCCTCATTGAAAGTGAGGCTGCGAAGAACGCTGCGGACGTAAACTGTGCTGTTGCAACTTGAATGTACCCAGATAGTACGTTCTTCAAGTCTTGGTAGAAGTTTAGATTTGTATGATTGCCAACACAATGCGTTCGAAAGCCCCTGACCCGCCACCACTCAAAATCCTCCTTGATCAACCCTCGCTCTTTCAAGAGAATCCCCCAAGGTTTAACAAAGTCTTGTGCCAAAATGCCCTTATATAACTCCTCATTGGTGCCTAATCCCGGGTCCGGCGCGATAAATAGTGTCCCATCACCCAAAGGTGATGCGTCAGCATCAATCAAAAAGAGCCATGGATGTGGAAATTTAATTACTTCTCTCAGCTTGATAGCTTTTTCATAGATATCCTGTCTGGTCGCTACGTAAAGGGGTTCATGGCAGTGGAGATCACAGAGTACCTTGGCTTGAAAATAGTCGATGCCATGCGGAAACACTAGCGGCATAGGGTCTGCCTCATCAAGTTTTAGGTAATCTATTAATAGCATCTTAATTCCATAATTGTCGGCATTCTTGTAAAGATGTTTGAACGCGATTAGCAAGGGATTCATGAGTTGCATTCGGATTAAGTGCAGTGGACCCCAGCAGCAATAGAAACTTGATGCCGACTTACGCTGCACTTAGGTTTCATGCAGCTGGTCGACGCTGCCCCGGTTTTTGAATTCTATTCCTAATGTCTTTTTCTGAACGCAGTCTCACTGGAGCGAATCGCGAAAGGACGTCCCTCGTTGGCGCCGCACTTGTCCCCGATCATGGTGCCGCCTCCAAATTCTTGGTTCTATTGGGGCGACAACTATTGTGACGCGGGCGCTAAGCCAATGACATTTCAGCCGAGGGACCCTGGTAAGGATCCAGCGATCTGTTTTCCTCTGGAATCTTCGGAGAGACTTTTCAACCTAAAAAAAATCCGCGTATCGCGCGCACAGCGCCATGTCAGCACCTGCTTGTATAAACATGTCCAAAATGGCAACTCAATAAAATTGACTCCTTGCGCTCATAGCTGTCGAAGTCCAGAAGCGTGAAACATCGCCATGTGCGGATTCATATCTTGATATTTTTCAAATGCTCGGCCAACCTTGCGGCAAGGGCCACAATGGTGTAGGTCGGAGATTCGTAGCCGTTGGTTGGAAAGACCGACGATCCGCACACATAAAGATTTCTTACAGAGTGGACGCGCAGGTTCCTGTCCACAACACCGCGTTTGGCATCATTAGACATCCTGGTGGTACCCGAAGGGTGAGCAGCATCCTCTAATCCCCTAAATGGATCACTTGAATTGACATCCGACTTCGGGCGAAACTGTATGCGTCCCCAGCCAAGATCCCTCGCAGTCGTTGAGAAAAGCTTGAACACTTTATACATATTTTCAATTTCCTGATCATCGAAGTGCCAATCACAGATCAATTTTTTAATTCCAAATCTATCTTTTTCTTTAGAAAGGTATATGCGGCTACTACGTTTAGGGGTTCCCTCCGCAACATACTGAAGTGGGATCTTTTCCATCATTCGGGCACGCACCCCCTGGTTTGTCAATTTCCGAATTGAATTCACAAGCAGTTCGTCCAGGTTCGCCAATAAAACGAGCACGTCTGAAAAAGAAATATCTAACGCAGCAATTCCACCGGACAAAAGCTGGTCTCTCAATGTCATCACCTTGTACACGGCGGATTCCTTGTCAAAATCTGCAACAAACCAAATTCCCGAGTTCAGAAGCTGGTGGCGTTGCTGAGCCGAATCCTTAAACGCGAAATGTGGAATCGCCCGATTGTTCCCAACTCTCTGATACTGAAATTTCCATTGAAGCTCCGTTGCAATGGTCTTATTGGGGCAAATCAAGTCTGCCGGGATGCCAACTGGATGCCCATTATAATAACGACCTACGCAATCTGTTTCGTTGCCAATTCCAGCACCCCCGTTAGCGTTTAGAAGGATTCTCGGGTTTTCGAATCCGCCCGCAGCTACAATAAATATCTTTGCCTGAATATTTCGCTTCTGGAGCTTTGCATTGATAATTTCGCCGTATTGAACAACCCCATTGGCATCGGATCGTAGATCAGTCAATGTCGCGCCATACAGCACTACATTACTGGACTTTTCCACGTCCCTAGTTGCTAGGAACTTTTTGAACCTAACCGGCCCAGGCCAATTTAGGTACCCGCGTTCGTTGTCGAAGAGAAAGCCCGACCTGATACCAAATACTGTCTTGACCTCTGTTGCATTGAAATCATACGGAACGGGAACTCCCATCAGACTCCATAGCCTCTCGTCGAAAATATCCGAAGTGATTTCAACGTAATGACTCGCAACGTCATAAAATGACTTGAGTTCCATCAAATCAACCGGCCAGCCGCTGTCTTTTACCCAATTCCGCTTCTTAAAGGTTTCAGCCGGGAATGGCCAGCATTGGCCCATCCAGCAGTTGGTCGACCCGCCGAGCCCTCGCGTCCTGTTCGGCAAAGCCGATTTCACCCTTGCATCTTCATCCGTCGGCTTCTGTCCATTTAACTTAAGAAATCCCTCATTCAGCTCCTGGGAGGCAGAATCCAGCGGCTCTGACCCGCTCTCTAGCAGAATGATCTTTAGCTTCGTTCTGGAAAGAATGTCGAACAGGACTGTTCCTGCTGCACCGCTCCCAACGATGCAGACATCGCATTTCAGTCCGATATCTGCATGCTGGTTGAAATCAATAATCATGAATCGCTACTCCTTTTCAGCACTTTCGTACAATGCGGCGTTCCGATTGGAGTCTTTTTGCAATAAATCAGCATTCCTGTCGACAAAATCTACCGGAGAGGCTTCCCAGACCCACGAATCAAGAATCAAGATGTCAAAGGCGAAACAGGAGAGCGGTCCGTGCCCGCTCTGAAACACCACATCAGATGGAAGTTCGGCATTGTTACGAAGTTCCCTGCGAAAAGTTCAATATCACCAACGCCAGTTCTGTGTGGCTTAGGATGCAGCGCTTGTAGACGATGAGTCGTTGCTCCCTAAATTCCAAGTCTATCTTGGCAACAAGCCAAGCCCTAAACTCTTTAAAATCTTGAAAGGAATACGATGGAATATCTTGCCAAAATTTCGTAACCAGCCCCATTTCCTCGCTAGACAAACCCAGCTCTTGAAGCTGAGAAAAACTTGATGAGTTGTCGAAATTGACGTGGTCCTTGAGTTCGAAGCGCCGCGATCCGAAAACTCTCCCCAAGTTATCGAGAAACGAAACGCCTGCCACAACCGCAAGTAAGTGTGTCACGGACCTTCGCCTCATCCTCAGTCGCTCAATACTCACAATATTACTTGACTAATATAGGTAGCGTGTTGCTTCACCATACGCCCCATCCACCATCCACCACAAGATTTTGACCTGTTACATACTTTGATAAATCGCTTGCTAGGTACGCAATCGCACCACGCAAATCGTCTTCAGTCGCCATGCGTTTTAAAGGGGTTCTTGCCTCATATCGAAGCACAAACGCCTCCTGTTGGTTTCGAAATACGCCACCGGGTGATATTGCATTCGCACGGACATGGGGAGCAATGGTTGTCGCCAGCCATCGGGTAAACTGAATCAGGCCACCCTTTGAAGCGCCATACGCCGCAGGATTGCTCATGTTTGTACCTTCGTACATTTTCCAATCCGGACCATATACTCCGTAAATTGAGGCAGTATTTATAATACTGGCACCTTCCGCACTTCTGAGCATGGGCGCTAATCCTTTGCAAAGATCAAACACGGCGATCAGGTTAACTTCCAGTGCACGTCTCCAAGTATCAATGGACTGATTTTCGAAAGGTACCGCCCATCCTTGTAACGCTGAAGTACCGACGAAGGCCGCATTATTTATTAGGATATTTAGACCGTCACCGGTAGACATTAGCCAATTCAGCAAGGAAGAGCGTTGCTCTTGATGTTCCAGATCGCAATGTCGATACTGAATATTGACTCCCCAGCGTTTATGCAGTGTTTTAGTAAGCACCTGGAAGTCTGAGTCTGGCCGGTCAACCAGAACCAAATCGGCACCGAGCTCGGCCAATGTGTCAGCCATCACTTTGCCAAGCTCACCAGTTGCACCCGTAATCAAGGCGCGGCGGCCTTTAAGATTCATCAGTTCTTTAATCGTGGTCATAAGTTTGTGCGACTGAAATCAAGCATCATGCTGCCGTCAGTTATGCTTTCTAAATACCGGTTTGATGGCAGGACCGTTGAGATATTTCATGACCCCCTCATCAAGCGCTAAACGATAGGTTTTGAATGCAGCTTCGACAGCTCGCTCAGTTGCAGCTAGCTCATTTGCACCGTGCCGATAAGACAAAGCAATCCATGGCATGAGCACGCCATTGCGTATCATTTCTTGCGAAAACAAGGTACGTAATCCCATTGAATTGACGCCAGAAGGGTCCAACGTGAGGTAGTAGGGTGAACAGGCAACCCCAGCAACTTTAAAACTATGGTCGATACCATGCGCGACCGCTTGGTTCTTCATCATGGCAGTAAGTTTTCCTCCGTATTCCCACAAGTGCTCCACCACCTTATTCTGATGCATGAACCTCATCGTAGCGACAAAAGCCCCCAAGCCGCACATTTCAGCGCCGTGCGTTGTGGACAACAGAAATACCCGTTCACTACCTTCAAATTCAATTGAACCCAACTCCATAATTTCTCGTTTGCCCGCAATGCACGCAACCGCGAAACCATTAGCGATAGCCTTGCCGAAGGTACATAAATCCGGGGAAACGCCATAAATATATTGAGCACCCTTCATATGCCAACGAAAGCCGGTAATCATTTCGTCCAACACGAACACAATGCCGTTTGCCTGGCATAACGCTTGTACTTTTTGCAAGTACCCGATTTTGGGCTCTTCTGTACCTGCGGGTTCCAAGATTACACAGGCAAGCTCCCCTGGATTCTGTTCTATCAAGGCCTCTAACGAGATGATATCGTTGAAGCGAAACATCTTGGTGTTCTGAATGGCCTCTTTCGGAATACCACGTGTGAGAGGCGTAGAACCAATGAACCAATCATCATACGAAAAGAATGGGTGGTCGCTGCAGCGAGCTACCAACTCTCTTCCGGTATAAGCACGTGCAAGCTTCACTGCGGCCGAAACTGCAGTGGAACCATTCTTCGTGAATTTAACCATATCCACGGAATCAATCAACTCTACCAATAACTCAGCCGCCTCCATTTCAATCATTGAAGGCCGCGTCAAGTTGTTCCCATTTCGAATTTGCTCAATAGCTGCCGCATCAATTTCGTCCTCCGCGTAGCCAAGATTGACTGCACGCAAAGCCATGCCATAATCAAGGTACTTATTACCATCAGGATCATAAATATACGCTCCTTTTCCTCGACTTAGAATTTGAGGCGCATTTGTGGGGTACTGGTCGTAACCGCGCGAGTAGGTATGCGCACCACCAGGAATAGTCTTTAATAGTCGCTCTTGGTAATTCATATATATTTCTCACTCAAATTCTCAAGATCAAGTAAAGTCCTGAGGATAAGATAATCATCAGCTAAGGAGTTTGGAAATAGTGACGCATCCCGGGACTTTGCAGCAGCAACAAAATATTTCATTTCAGTGATGTATGGCTCTTCAGGATTGATGTATAAACTTTCAATTGTACCAGTATCAAGTTGAAATTCCTTCCAGTCATCCATCGATGTGTTTATATAACGAACGCTATTGGAGTCTGCATCAAAAACAATTTCACCACTACTTCCAAGAATGCGCATATGTCGTGTTGATTTTGGCCGTGATATTACCTCTACCGTTAGATTAGCAATGACATTATCGTCATACCGAAATAGGCAGTGATAAACATCGTCAATGTCCGCCGACATATCCGTTAGCTTAGCCTTAACACATGCCAATGCTTCTGGCGCACCAAAAATATCATTCAACCAAGTTAACTCAAATGGTATGATTTCACGAGCGCCGCCAGTTTCCCGCTTAGACACATAATAGTCCTCTATTTTTTCCCATGGATGCCAATCAGGAAGGTACTGGCCCGTTTGGTAGTTAATGTTTAGAACTTTTCCAATCACTCCTGTACCGATAAGTTCTTTTATTTTTTGAGGCCCTGGGTAAAACCGCATCGTGCATGATGGTGCCATAACAATATGGCTACCCTGGATCGTCTCAGAAAGCTTTTTTATTTTCTCAGGCTCGGCAACAGACGCCTCGATGAAACAGCTTATTTTGTGGTCAAAAGCATAGTATGCATATTGCATATGAAGATCAGGCGGTGTTGAAATGACAAATACCTGAGGTCTGAAATTTTGCATGGCCACTTCCAGACTTTCAAAGACTGGAATACCATACTTTTCTAACGACTCTTGCCTTCTATCTTTACGTGGATCAAATCCAGCGACGCTATTAACTCCTAATGCATGCAGATTACGTATCCTTCTCTTGCCCATAGAACCGAGACCAATAACTAAATACTTCATTTTATACTCAGTTTCTGTTTCATGATATTTTCAACTACCAAGAAATCATATATATCATCTATCTCAAAGCATTGATGTCGCTTGATCAACCAATATGTAGTACGATTTGGGTAAAAGGATTCTTCTTCTAGGAGCGTCTTTTTTTTTACTATGTAGGCAACCCCATAAGGGAAGTATGCATTTTCATTGTCTTGTCGACGAGTTGCCTTGGCCAACTCCTTGCAATATGGTTCTATATCATTTCCCACGATCCTTTTCATTATTGAAGGATGATCGTGCACTTCCCCCAAGCTGACAATAGCATCGTACCGCCCTTCAACCGAATTGATTTTTTCAATCATTCCGTCAAGATCATCTATTTCACGCAAAGGCGAGGTTGGTTCAAGCAAGACGATGTAATCAAACTGCCTACAAAACTCGGCTTCGTAATATTCGATAACATGCTTAACCGTCTCAAAAGTCGTGGAGATATCGCTGGCTAATTCAGGCGGTCTTAGAAACGGAACCGATGCCCCAGCTGCCTGAGCAATGAGTGCAATTTCTTCGCTATCAGTGGTTACCATCACCTCGTCGATGTATTTACTGCCTAGCCCTGCCTGAATACTCCACGCGATCAGCGGCTTGCCGCAAAGGTTTTTGATATTTTTCCCGGGTAGCCCCTTGGAACCACCGCGTGCAGGAATAATAGCGATGACGCTTTTTCCGTTAATCATTTTCCTTATCCAGTTGTGTTTTTGGTAACTTGACTGTTCGCGGTCTTCAAGTCATCCGTTCTGCCCACATCCAGCCACGGTTCATGCATCGGGTATGCAACTGTACGTTTAGCTTTAGCCTGGAGACGCTCAAACAGGGTGGGCATGTCGCAATGAGCACCTACGGATAAAAGGCTCTGCGCTTCTGGAGCAAGTGCATAGACGCCCGCATTAATATGACTGCGGGCCACGGGTTTCTCCTCAAAGCCAACGATATCGACACCCCTGGTCTGCACCACACCAAACGGATGCTGCCACTCGTACACGCGCACGGCCATGGTAGCTGCTGCGTCTTGACGGATGTGGAAATCCAGCAGTTCACCATAGCGGATATCAGTAATTACATCACCGTTAGTCACCACAAATGGCAGGTCCGGTCGCGGATTGAGTAAGCCCAGCGCACCGGCCGTACCCAATGGTGACTGCTCACGCAGGTAATCAATCCGCACACCCAGAGATTCACCATTTCCAAAGTGGTCCTCAATCATCTTGCCCAAGTAATGGATAGCCAGCGCAAAGTGGCTAAAGCCCTCTGATTTCGCGCGCTCAATGATGTGCTCTAGCATTGGCCTGCCTGCCACAGGCAACATTGGCTTAGGACAGTTTTCAGTTTGAGGACGCAGCCGTATGCCCTTGCCTCCAGCCATGATTACCATTAGGTTGGAGCGCACAGGTGTTGTGGATATTTCATCCCATAGGTGCAAGCCGACAACGTGGCCGTGCTCATTGACAGCGGGAACCTGTTGAATCTTGTTCGCCACCATCAACTGCTTGACCAGTTCAGGCCCCATCTCAGGCGGCACGACCAATGGATTGCGATGGATGACGTTTGTGATTGGGCTAGTTAGGTCCAGGCCTTTAAGCAAGCCCCGTCGAATGTCACCGTCAGATATCGTGCCTTCGAGCTTTCCAGCCGCATTAACCACCAGTACGATCTTGATCGCCACCTGATCCAAGTTGCTGATGGCCTGCTGAATAGTGGCGTGAGGGGGCAGAATTGCTTTGCACCAGATTACTTTAGCTGCTGTCAATTATTGCACCCAATCAAACTTGTGGGTAGATCATAAAAATATTTTTTAGCAATGCCATCGATCTGGAAGTGCTTGATAGTTTTGACCACTTTCTCACTTGCACCACCATCACCGTACGGATTACTTACACCACTCAAACTTGCTTGAAAGTCTGCGGAGTAAAGCTTTGCCAAAGCGGCATCGATACTCTGCCGGGTCGGGTCGCAATTGATCACGCTTGCAGCTTGCAAGCGGCCGCGCTGGCGATCGCCAATGTTGATTGTTCCCTTCTTGAAGCTGGGAACTTCTGCCAAACCACTGGAAGAATTTCCTACCACGCCATCAACATGAGCAATGCATGACAGATAGCGCAATTGACCAAGGGACGTATAGGCGCGGGCGTTGGAGTGCTGTGCAACAAATTGCTCCGCCATCTTGATCAAAGCTCGGCCCTCGGTATCGGCGTTTGGCAGCGTGAAAATAAGTTGCGTATCGTTAAGCGCAGCCAAAGCTGCCAGAAGTTCTGCCATCTGCTGTGCGGCAGTTGATGCCTCAAGCGTGACAGGGTGAAAGGTAATCAGCAGACTCTTTTTGCCGAGTTTGAAGTCAAGCGACGCCTCAAGCTCTGCACGGTCCAGAAGCTTTAAGCGCTTAATGTGGTCGACACCCAGCCCACCCACCAGAAATACGCGATCAGGTTGTTCGCCTAACTGGATTACTCGCTGACGGTACTCGTCTGCCGCCACAAAATGCAGGTGCGACATCTTCGTGATTGAATGCCTGAGCGCCTCATCAAAAGCCCCCTCAGTGGCCTCGCCACCGTGCAGGTGCGCTACAGGTATGCGAGCAACCAAAG
>Ga0214919_10009860_pt1 | contig 12227 bp, 12 predicted proteins | sample LL1503_MetaG_FD_177994 | JGI IMG/M metagenome (GOLD analysis project Ga0214919, IMG submission 177994) | Freshwater microbial communities from Lake Lanier, Atlanta, Georgia, United States - LL-1503 | ecosystem: Environmental > Aquatic > Freshwater > Lake | place: USA: Georgia | collected...
CCCAGGCCGATCTCTTCGCCCAGTTCACGATAAAGCGCCTGTTCGGGAGTCTCGCCGTGTAGCACGCCGCCTTGCGGAAACTGCCAGCCCTTGCCACCGGCACGTCGGCCGATGAACAGCTGGCGTCGGCCATCCATCAGCACAATGCCAACATTGGCGCGAAAACCGTCTCGGTCGATCACATCAGTCATGAGTTCGTTTTACGCGCGCGTCGCGCGAGGCTCAAGCACGACGCTGCACAACTTCACGGCGACCCTTGAGATAATCGAAGCCCTGCTGCATCAAATGCTCGAACTCGGTGTAGTTGCGCGTCAGCACTGCCGTGCGCAAACGATCAACTGCCTTGGCCAGCGCCTCCAGAGATTCGGCGCCGTAATCATTGAGTGCCTGAATCTCGAAATAGAGGGCTGGGCTCTCTTCGGATACTGCAGTGGCCACGTCCAACTGCGCATCAAAGGTAGTGCTGGAGAGCTTGGCCAGACGCGGTGCGGCCTCGCCGCTTTCGGCTAGGGCCGTGAAAAAAGCGATGTTGAGCGCATGCGACAGGCCCAGCACGTAAGCGATCAGCCGATCATGTTCATCGAGGCCCATCACCACCTGCTCGGCCATGGTGGCAGCGAACAGACCCCGTGCCGCATCCAGCGCTTCAGGCGAACCCATGTCGACAAAGATGACGTGACGGTCTGACAACAGTTCGGTACTAGGCCCGAACATCGGGTGCAAGGAGGTGACTTTGACACCGGCTGCTTTGAGGGCATGGAGACCGCCGCGCAGCGGGGACTTGAGCGAGCCTAGATCGAACACCACACCGCGCGGGCGCCGCAGCGCCAACTCACTGAGGATGCCGCCGCTGAGACCCAGCGGAGTAGCCACAACGATAAAGTCATAGCTGTCGAGGTCGGCCAGGCTGCGCCAGTCAGCAACCACGGGGATACCCGGTGCAGCGCCACCGGGATCGGCCACCTGCACGGCAAAGCCTTGCGATGACAAGAACTGGACAAACCAGCCGCCCATTTTACCGGCACCACCGATGACCAGAGCGCGACGGCCGCCACCGGCACCCTGTGCGGCAACGCGAGCCTGTTCCTGTGTGGTGAGCGAAGAGCGGATCAGCAGCCGCAGCACGTCTTCGGCCAGTTCGCCGGGCAAGCCCAGCGCTTCGGCCCGGGCCCGCACGCCAAGAATGACCTCGCGTTCGCGGGCGTAATCGCGAGTGCCTTTGCCGGTGGCACGCTTGGCTGCAGCGATTTCCCGGCTGGCGGCCTGACGGCGTGCAATCAGTTCCAGCAGCTGTCCGTCCAACTCATCGAGCTGACCGCGCAATTCGTCAAGCGTCATGAAGGCCTCGTGCAACGCAACCCGGGCGAATCCGCCCGGGCACCGTTGTATCGACCGCGTCGCCCAGTAGCAAGCGCCGCGTTACTTGGCCGGTGTTCAGCGCAAAGGAATAAAGAAGCCCCAACCGGGTGCGGGATAGCCCGGCGCCACCCAGACATAGCCTCGGCGCCAAGGATCCCAGGCATAGCCGCGCGGCGGAGGCGGCGGTGAGTGCCAGCCCGGTACGGGTTGGTAGGCATTCCAGCCGTACCGACGTTCCCAATGACCGCGCCGGTCGCCGCGATCGCTGCGCCATTCCTGACGCTGCTCATGCCAGGACTGACGCCGATCATCATCCCCGCGACCAGGGTCGTGGGACAGAACCGGAGCGGCAAACGGCAGCCCAGCTGCCAACAGCAGGATCGAACGCTTCATGACGAACCCCTTACTGATGAACCTGTAATTGATGCTGTGCCCCCTGTGGTGAATGTCCACTGAACGGGCAAGCGGCTAAGATGCAGACATGGCACTTAACGACACACTCCCTGACCCGCTTCCTGCAGAGCCGCTGATCCTGGCAGCCGACTGGCTCGCCCAGGCTTGGCACAGCAAAGATCAGCCCAACCCCAATGCGATGGTGCTGGCTACCGTCGATGCAGATGGCGCGCCGTCAGCGCGTGTAGTGCTGTGCAAAGGCATCGAGCCCCAGCCAGGGGTCGTGCGCTTTGTCAGTAACTACCATTCGCGCAAGGGTCAGGCCCTATCAGCCAATTCGCGCGCTGCGCTGGTGTTTCATTGGGATCACAGTCATCGCCAACTGCGCATAGAAGGCTTGGTGCACCGCGTGAGCGAGGCAGACAGCGACAGCTACTTCGCCTCGCGCGCTTGGGCCAGCCAATTGGGCGCGCATGCCAGCGAGCAAAGCCAACCGATCGACTCCCGTACAGCTCTGGTTGCCAAGCTCGATGCAGCGACCGCGCGCTTTGGCGCAACGCCGGGCAGCGGGCCACAAGCGATGACACGCCCACCGCATTGGGGTGGGTATGTGTTGTGGGTATCTGCCGTAGAGCTGTGGACCGAGGGCGATGCGCGCATCCATGACCGCGCTCGCTGGACGCGCGAACTGCACCAACTGCCTGACGGCGCTGTCCAATGCGGCCCATGGCACACAACAAGGCTGCAACCCTGATGAGTACGGTAGCGCACTTGCCGCGCAGCCTGCGCACGCTGTGCTATGTCATCGCGTTGTGGTCCGGCTTTTTTGTGATGGGGATAGAGCTGTTGGGCGGACGTCTGCTGGCGCCCAACTTCGGCAGCAGCATTTATGTATGGGGCGCCATCATCAGCGTGTTTATGTTGGCGCTATCGCTGGGCTATCTGGCTGGTGGCCGCTGGTCCCTGCACCAGCCCAGCATGGCGCGGTTGTCACTGTTACTGCTGGCTGCGGCACTGACCTCGCTGCCCGTGCTGCCGCTGGCCGGAGAACCGTTGGAGCTGTTGGCACAGGCGATACCCGACCCGCGCTTTGGTTCGCTGGCTGCGGCTGGGCTGTTGTTCTTCGTGCCCACGTTCTTCTCCGGCATGGTCTCGCCGTACTGCGTGCGCCTGCTAGTGGTCGATGACCAAACATCTGGGCGTCGTGCAGGGCAGTTGTTCTTCGTGTCGACCTTCGGCAGTGCCACAGGAACGATCCTGACTTCGTTTTATTTGGTGTTGTGGTTCGAGGTGAACTCAATCCTGCTGTCTCTTGCAGCGATATCGGCCCTGTTGGCCGGCGTGGGTCTGTTGGCCCGGAGGCGATGACGTGAAGATGATTCGTAGCTGGGCACTGTTGGCGCTGTTGGCATTGGGGCTGGTGCACGGCAGTGCCCAGGCGCAAATGAAACTGACGCATTCCGAGCGCTCGCTGTACCGGGAAGTGCTGGTATACGAAGAGGATGGTCTGCGCTGCATGTGCTTCACGCGTCAATGCCGCATCGGGCGTCAGTCGTGCCTAGATCCGCGCAATCCGGATCACTTCGCACTCAACTACACACGCATGATGCTGGCCGGCACCTTGTTTGCCAGCGCCGATCCGCGCCGCGTGCTGATCATCGGTCTAGGCGGCGGCTCGATAGCCACTGCACTGCGCAAGCTGGCGCAGGGCACCGAGGTGGAGGTCGTCGAGATTGACCCCGCCGTCACGCGGGTGGCCAAGCGGTTCTTCGATTTTGTTGATGCGCCACCGGTACACGTTACCGAGATGGACGGCAGGGTGTTCGTCAAACGCGCTGGCCGTGAAGGCAAGCAATATGACGTGATCCTGCTTGACGCGTTTGACCATGAGTACATCCCAGAGCACTTGCTGACGCGCGAGTTCCTGCTAGAAGTCAAAGCGCTGCTAGCACCACAGGGCGTGCTGGTGGCCAACACATTTTCGAGCAGCCGGCTGTATGACCATGAGTCGACAACTTACGCCAGCGTGTTCGGCAGCTTCTATAATCTCAAGCGTGAGAACCGCGTGATCGTCGCGCGTCTGGGCGGCCTACCGACGCAAGAGGAATTGGCTGCCCGGGCTGCTAAGTACTCAGCGGCGCTGCTGCGTTTCGGCGCAGACACACCGTCACTTTTGAAAATGTTTAACACTCAAGTGGACTGGGACGTGAAAGCTCGCGTGCTGACCGACCAGTACTCCCCCGCCAACCTTCTCAATCGCTGAAGTCTTACCAGACCAGCCAGGCAACACATCATGGGCAACCGACTCAGCAAGATCATCACGCGCACCGGCGACGAGGGCAGCACCGGCCTGGGCGACGGCAGCCGCATAGCCAAAGACTCACCGCGCATCGAGGCGGTGGGCTGCGTCGATGAGCTCAACAGCTTCATCGGCGTGATTCTGTCCACGCCGGCACTGGCAGCAGACATCAGTCACTGTCTGTCACGCGTTCAGCATGATTTGTTTGATCTGGGCGGCGAACTGGCAGTGCCCGGCTATTCCATGGTGACCGATGCGCACGTAGCGCAACTGGAAGCCGACGTGGAACAGTTCAACAGTGACCTGCCCATGCTAAAAGAATTCATCTTACCGGGTGGCGGACAGGCCGCAGCCCATTGCCATGTGGCGCGCACCGTCGCGCGTCGCACCGAACGCCGCTGCTGGACGTTGGCCAAGACCGAAGGCGAAGTGGTCAGTCAAACGCTGGTGATCTATCTGAACCGGCTATCGGATCTGCTGTTCGTGTTGTCGCGCACGCTGGCGCGGCACGAGCAGGGCAGCGAAGTCATGTGGAACCGCAAACGCTTTGACGACGCGACAGGCAGCTGAGCCTGCCGCGTCTTAGCGCCAAATTAGCGCTTGAGCGCCTTGTAGCGAAACTTCTGGCCGGCGATAGAGACTTCGTACATCAGGCCACCCTTGGCGATGGTGAACACCGTCATGCCCTTGTAGTAGCCGCCGCTGGTGGTGGTGGCGTCTTTTTTGCCGCCGCTGACACCGGTACCGGCTCCGGTAGTGGTAGCACTGGCTGAGGCAGCTGCGGTAATGGCAATGGCGCCCACGCCCGCGCCGAACTCAAAGTTGCCATCGGTAAATTCATCGAGCGCGCGACGGTCTTCGAAAAAGATGACCTGGCTATAGGCCTGACCACCCAACTGAAAGCCCACGCTCAGCTGGCTCATCGACACTGTGCCGATGTGTTTGCCGCGCTCGTAGACATTGCCCTTGCCATAAGCACCGCCAATGCCGATGCCACCTTTGCCGATGGTCGGAAACACTGCATAGCCGAAACTCTGGTCAAAGTACTTGGCGCTTTCGCCGGCATCTTTGAAGAGCTTGATGGTGTCTGCATCAGTATCCGCGGCGCGGGCTACGCCAGCCGATAGGGCAAACAGCGCTGCCACGAGGGCAAAGGTATTGCTGAGTTTCATGGGTAAATCCTTGGGTCTGGCAGAAAATGCATGACGTTAAGGTTGGCGGCATGCAGCCATGCGGTCAAGCAACGTCTATTAGTAGTGTACGCAATCGTTGCCAATCAAAAACCGGACCTGGATCACTCTTGCGTCCCGGCGCAATGTCACTGTGGCCGACGACCTGCGGTCCGCTCAGCACCGGCCACTCGTTGCGCAGCAGTCGCAGCACCGCCGCCAGCGCAAGGTACTGCGCGTCGGTGTAGGGGTCTTGGTCCGTGCCTTCCAGTTCGATGCCAATCGAGAAATCATTACAGGCTGTCCGACCCGCGTGGCTGGAGACGCCCGCATGCCAGGCGCGCTGGTGCAGCGGCACGAACTGCACTACCTCACCATCGCGACGGATAAACAGATGCGCTGACACGCGCGACGCTGCAATACCAGCATAGTAAGGATGGTCTTGGGCGCGCAGATTACCGGTGAAGAGCTGCTCTACACCCGGCCCGCCGTACTGGCCCGGCGGCAAACTGATGCCATGAATAACCACCAGCTCCGGCTGCTGGCCTACCGGTCGCTCGTCCTGATGGTGGCTTAACACCTGGCGAACGCCGGTCAGCAGACCGGTGGCGCGGTGTACTTGCATAGTGCCGCTCACGGTGTGGCAGTAGGCCGGAGTCGTGTCAGGTAGGCGACTAACTGATTCATGTCGGGGTCGGGCACTTCGACACGCGATAGACGCGGCATGTTCATCAGTCCCCAGCGCACCACATAGCGGATGGTCTCAGGCTGAAGATCGGTGCGTTGTTCCAGCAGCGACTGCGCTGCGCCCAAACGTCGAGCCAATACAAACGTGCCCGTGCCGCCTTCGCGATGGCACATACCACAACGGTGCGCGAACACCTGCTGGCCCGCCAGCTGTGATGCCGACAGATCGTCAGCCAGACCCAACGCTGGCAGTGCCAGCGCCAGCAACACCAGCAGCCGCTTCACAACACACCCCGATGCGCGCGATAGGCCTTGGGCCAGATGCCATTGCGGCCAGGCGCAATGATGCCGTTGGGATCAATCGCGTCTTTAACGCGCTCGTTGAGCTTGAGCAAGGCATTGCGGTTGAAGTCATAGGTGGCAGCAACATCGTCCATATAAGACAGGTGCGTGCGGTACTCACCGTAGCCCTGCTCGCGGGCGTCTTTGATGAGCGCTTCAAACAGCTGACGCACGCGCTGCTTCTGCTCTTCATCGTCTTTGCTGTACAGGATGAGGTTCACATTAGTAGCCGCGCGGCCGTCAATATAAAACGTGCCTGAATAATCGAGGCCGAACTGCTGATAGCGCCGGCGCGTGCGCTCGAACTGCTCTTGTACCAGTTTTGGATCTGCTGGCATGACAGGTGAATAGCCGATATGCCCACCACGGCCGCCATACCAGTTGACCATCTGCAATGGATAGGTAGTGGGGCCTGGCTGTGCATCGCCGCGCATGCGGGTGACCGGAAACTCTTGGCGAGTGAACTTGGCCAGGCGGTCGAGCACACGCTTGAGATTGGCCTCGCACACATCACTAAAACCGGCCAGCCGCAGCGGTCCGTTCCACCAACCGACATTCATGCGCTGCATCATCTGCGCAATCACATCATCGGGAATGGAGTCTGTGCCCTGATGCCACTGGCTGCGCAGCGTGGGCACCGTGGCCGCCGCTTGATAACTGGTCAGGCGAACCAGTCCGTCGATCACGCCCTGCAAGCGCAGCGGTGCCAGCGCCTCTACATACCACTGCAGATCAGACGGCTTGGGCAGCTTGATCTCTATGCTGATGGCGGCCTCGTCAGCCGGCTTCATCCACAGGCATAGCTTGGTGACAATGGCGAGATTGCCCTGCACCACCATCTGATCCCAAGAAGGGCCGAAGCCGTGCTTGAACAGGGGCCAGGCTTTGCCATCACCCATCGCCCCCATGCCGGTACGCACCACTTCACCGTTGGGCAAAACAATTTCCAAGCCACAGATGTTGTTGCTGTGATCGCCGGCCGGACTAAAGCCACGCTCCAGCGCATTGCCGACCACGCTGCCCCAGCCATTGCCGGGGATGCCCATCTGCAGCGCGATCTTGTTGGCCTTGAGGTGCTCCCACAGATCGAAGAAACCGACCCCGGGCTCGAGGATGCAATAGCCCAACTGGTCGTTGACTTCGATGATGCGGTTCATGCGACCCATGTCGAGCATCACAGTGCCCGGCATGCGCGGTGCTGCACCGCCGTAGCCAAAGTTCTTGCCGCGACTGATGGGCCACAGCGGAATGCGGTAGTCGTTGGCGATCTTGAGCAGCGCCTGCACTTGCTCGACGGTTGCAGGCGCCACTGCAGCAGAGGCGGCATGACTGGTATCGCGACCGGGCGAATACACATCTAAGTAGGTCTCGCGATCTTCGTCGGTCGCGAGCACCCACTCGGAACCGACTACCGAGGCGAACGCCTTGAGCGCCTGATCAAAACGGGCGCGACTGACGCCCGGTGGCAGGATCAAGTTCACAGGTGGCCTTGGCTGGTGCCCTCACGCTGTGACGCGGCAGGCTTGGCGCTGGCCTTCTGCTCTACGGCATAGCCTTCGCGCGCCGTAGACACCACATAAGCGTGTATCTGCGTGACCTCAGCTTCGGTCAACAGATCATCCCATGCTGGCATGCCGCGGGCAGTGAGGCTGCCGCCGCGCACGACCTGCTGGAAGGCCGCGCCATCGCGTACGACGCCGGAGCGACGCAAGTCGGGCACCGGCGAGCGCGGCGCATTACCGTGGCAAGACCCGCAGTTGGCTGCAAAGAGCTTGGCGCCGGCGGCGATATCAGAAGTCGTACCAACCTGTGCCGGCGGCTCGGGCAAAGGCTGCACTGGCGGCAGCGGCTCGGGCTTGGGTGTCGCACCCCCGCCAAGCTTGAAGGCCAGGATGCGATTGGCGTTGCCATTGGTGAAGGCAATGTTCTCGGGGAACCAGAAGTTCCAGCCACCACCACCGGTGCCCGCAGTGATGGCGAGGTATTGCTCGCCCTTGACCCGATAGGTCATAGGTGCGGCGATCATCGCGGTGCCTACATCAATCTCTTTGATGAGCTCACCGGTCTGATCATTAAGCACCTTGAGCTTGCCATCCAAGCCACCCTGCACCACCAGACCACCGGCAGTGGACAACACGCCGCCGTGATCCATGAACGAGCTGTTCTTAAACTCCCAAACCACCTTGCGGCTCACAGGATCCCAGGCCTTGAGCGAAGCCGACATCGCAATGTCGGGCTGCGTCTTAAGGAACGCCGGATCGGCCAGCTTGCGCATTGAGGGCGGCAGCGATTGCGGCGCGGCCAGCTGGAAGGAGAAGGCCACCTGCACACCCGTGCCGATGCGCTCACGCTTGTGGGGTGGCAGCGGATTCTCGGCCATGACCATGCCGCTGTGCACGCTGGGGATGTACACCAACCCGGTACGCGGACTCAGCGACATCGGATTGAAATTGTGACCACCCACGGCCGAGGGGAACAGCAGCTTCGGGCCATCGCTGTAGTCGGCCAGCGCCGTGTTCTCAACCGGACGGCCAGTCTTCAGGTCCACCTTGCTGGCCCAAGTGGTCGCGACAAACGGGTCTGCCGATAGCAGCTCGCCGCTCTTGCGATCCAGCACATAGAAGAAGCCATTCTTGCTGGCCTGCATCAGCACCTTGCGATCGACGCCGCCGAGCTTGAGCGTGGCCAGCATGATGTGCGGCGTGGCGTCATAGTCCCAGCGCTCGCCGGGCGTGGTTTGGTAATGCCATGCGTAATCGCCCGTGTCGGCGTTAACTGCCACGATGGATGACAGATACAGATTGTCACCCTCACCGGCGCTGCGCTGGCCACGGCTCCAAGGTGCGCCGTTGGCCGTACCGAAATACACCAGGTTGGTTTCGGGATCGTAGCTGATGGCATCCCAAGGATTGCCGCCGCCGCCGCGCTCCCACCACTTGTCACCCTTCCATGTGGGCAGGGCCATTTCCAGCGCCTTGCTCTCTTGCGGCTTGGACGGATCGCCGGGCACGGTATAAAAGCGCCACACCTGCTTGCCGGTCTGCAGGTCATAGCCACTGATGTAGCCGCGCGAATCGTATTCGGCACCGCCGTTACCGATCACCACCACCTTGCCTGCAATAACCGGTGCGCCGGTGATCGAGTAAGCGCGGCTGCGATCCTGGAACGTATCGGTCTGCCAGACAATATGGCCATCCTGTGCATCCAACGCGTACAGCGCGCCACTAAAGCCCGCGACATACACACGACCCTGCCAAACCGCCACGCCACGGTTGACGATGTCACAGCAGGCGCCGCGCACATTGCGCAGGTCCTGCTGCGGCTCGAACGTCCACTTGGCAGCACCGGTGGCTGCATCCAGCGCATACACGCGACCACCCATAGCGCTGACATACATCACGCCATCAACCACCACCGGCGTGGCTTGCATACCGCGGTTGGTGCCCGTCTGGTACTCCCAAGCGAAGCCCAGCGTGCCGACCGTCTCGCGGTTAATGGCCTGCAAGGGTGAATAGTGTGTCTTGCCCAGATCGCGTCCGCTGGCCAGCCAGTTATCCGGTTCGCTATCTGCACCCTGCAACCGGGCCAGATCCACCTGCCCGGCGGCCGGTGCTGCAGCGGGCTTGGGAGCGCAGGCCACCAGCAAGGCGGCGGCTAGGACAAAAGTGACATGGGTCGTGCGGATCATCAGGCGTCTCCCCCGATCTGGCGGGTGTTGTCGTCGCAACCTCAGATGATGCCCCCCGCGGACGCGCAAGGGAATCACTGTCCGGTAGGCTAGCGCCCATGAGCTTCAATGTTGATGGCAAATCAGCCAACGCCACCTTGGCGCGTCGCGACCTGGCCCACGTCTGGCACCCCTGCACGCAAATGAAGGATCACGAGGCGAATCTGCCGATGATCCCGATATGCCGCGGCGAGGGCGTGTGGCTGGAGGACTTCGAAGGCAACCGGTACCTGGACTCGATCAGTTCTTGGTGGGTCAACCTGTTCGGCCATGCCAACCCCCGACTCAACGCCGCACTGATACAGCAAGTCGGACAGTTGGAGCACGTGATCTTCGCGGGCTTTACGCATGAGCCGGCCATCGAACTGGCTGAAGCGCTCACCGCCGTGGCGCCCCCCGGGCTCAACCGCTGCTTTCTGGCCGACAACGGCTCGGCAGCCGTCGAAGTGGCCGTCAAGATGGCCTATCACTACTGGCGCAATAGCGGCAGGCCGGCAAAGCGGCGCTTTCTGACGCTGGCCAACAGCTATCACGGCGAAACACTCGGTGCTTTGGCTGTGGGCAACGTGGCGCTCTATAAAGAAGTGTATGCGCCGCTGCTGATGGATGTGCTGATCGCGCCTTCTCCCGATGCTTGGCAGCGCGAAGCTGGTGAGGACGCTGCCGCTTGTGCGCGACGTTTGTTTGAACCCATGCGCGCGATGCTTGAGCGCCATGCCGATGAATTGGCCGCAGTGATCGTTGAGCCTTTGGTGCAATGCGCCGGCAACATGCGCATGTATCACCCGGTGTACCTGACCCTGCTACGTGCTGCCTGCACCGAATATGGTGTGCTGCTGATTGCTGACGAAATCGCTGTGGGCTTTGGCCGCACCGGCACACTGTTCGCGTGTGAGCAGGCCAACATCTCGCCTGATCTACTGTGCCTGTCGAAGGGCCTGACTGGCGGCTATCTGCCGCTGTCGGCAGTGCTGGCTCCGCAGCGCATCTATGATGCGTTTTATGACGAGTACCAAAAGCTCAACGCCTTTTTGCACTCGCACAGCTATACCGGTAACCCGTTGGCGTGTGCAGTGGCACGCGAGACGCTGCGCATGTTTGCCGACACGCCAGTGATCGCCAACAACCGCCAGCTTGCGGCATTGCTGGCCGAGGCCACAGCGCCGCTGCGCGATCACGCGCATGTAGCCGAGGTACGTCAGACCGGCATGATTCTGGCCATCGAACTGGTGCGCGATAAAGCCTCACGAACGCCTTACGACTGGCGCGAACGACGCGGCCTTGCGGTGTATCGGCATGCGCTGTCGCGTGGTGTGCTGCTGCGGCCTATCGGTGAGGTGGTGTATTTCATGCCGCCCTACATCATCACACCGGATGAAATCGCCCTACTGGGCCGCGTCGCGGCCGAAGCCATCGAGGTTGCCACATGCGCCTGACACGGGTGTTTATCGATACGCCACTGGCAGGTCAATCACGGGTGATGCTGCCGGAAGATGCCGGTAACCATCTGGTGCGCGTGCTGCGGCTGGTCGTGGGTGCGCCGCTGCGCGTGTTCGACGGTCAGGGAGGCGAATACGCTGCAACGCTGGCTGTCGTGGGTAAGCGCAATGTCCAAGTGGAACTGGGCGCCCATCACGCCATCGAGCGTGAGTCACCGCTGCAGATCACGCTGCTGCAGGGTCTATCGCGCGGTGAGCGCATGGATCTGACGTTGCAGAAGGCCACTGAATTGGGCGTGACAGCAATCCAGCCGGTACTCACGCGGCGCAGCAACGTCAAACTCGATGCCGACAGCACGCCACGCAAACTGGCGCACTGGCAGGCCGTGGTGACCAGTGCGTGCGAGCAGAGCGGTCGCAACCGCGTACCGCAAGTGCTATCGCCGCTGGATGTGGGCGCAGCCTGCGCAGCAACCGATGCCGCACTGCGTCTGATGCTGGCGATTGACGGCGCACGCCCGCTGCCGCTGCTACTGACCGAGGCGGGACCCGTGCGACACATTGCGCTGTTGGTCGGCCCTGAAGGCGGACTGGACGAAGCCGAAGAAGCTGTCGCGCGTCGAGCCGGCTTTGCCAGCACGTTGCTGGGCCCACGCGTGCTGCGCACCGAAACTGCGCCGCTGGCCGCGCTGGCAGCACTGCAAACGCTTGTCGGAGATTTCGGCCTGCACCAAGATGCCGTCGATCTGTAGCAAGGCGCCGCCACCCATGTTCGAACTGCAACTGACAGAAATCAGCCACATCATTCAGCA
>Ga0214919_10009861_pt1 | contig 12227 bp, 5 predicted proteins | sample LL1503_MetaG_FD_177994 | JGI IMG/M metagenome (GOLD analysis project Ga0214919, IMG submission 177994) | Freshwater microbial communities from Lake Lanier, Atlanta, Georgia, United States - LL-1503 | ecosystem: Environmental > Aquatic > Freshwater > Lake | place: USA: Georgia | collected 2015-03-15
TCTGTATATACATATTCAACCAAATATAAACTATCGCATGATTTGTTTGCAAATGACCTTATTACAAAAGGTAGTAATACAACATCTGTTGATATTTACATTGATAATGGTTCTATTGATATTGTCATAAGTAATGATATTGAAACAATAAAAACATTTTGGTTGAAACAAAATGAGCCACAAGTTGTTAATGCATGTGAAACTGAAAAAACAAGATATAAATTTGAAGAACTAATGAACCATTTTATGGAGAATGTTCCGTATGTGGTATTAATTGTTGTAATAATCAAGTTTATATCTATGTTATTGTTCTAAAAATATTCTTGTCTGTGTGAAACTCGTTTAAATCATAATCTATAATAGATTATGATTATGATTAAGTTATTTATTCAATCAAACAGTAATAAGATTTCAGGAAAATGTGAAATCCCCTTAACAAAACCAAATCCAAAAAGTATAATAAATACAGAAATCAAAACATAATAATACCAAGGCCATTTGTATTTTCTAGCAAACAAACAATAAATAATTGCAACACTTATAAGTGATATAATTATAATCATATTATTTGAAACCATTTATAATATATACAATATATATTAATTTTACATTTTGTAAATGATAATTTTTCTAAAAGACACAATTATATAATTCAGATAAAATTATCCATATAAATCATCATAATCCGAAATAATCGGTAACGACTCTTTATCAGAATCGTAATTATCATCTGAATAGTAATCAGAATCATAATCAATACTTGATTCCCATTGTACTTCTTCGCGGTTGGAAAAGAAAGGTTGTTGAAAAGATTTGATATCTACACAATTAGAGGGTAAATCTTTTAATTTTGAACTATCAATATCTTTAAACCCACGTTTCTTCAAAAATCTCCTTACTCTCTTTGCGTGATGCACACCTCCATATATGATTATATTATGCGGTTCTACCGGTTCATCTGTTAGTCGAACATTTTTCTCGTTTGTAAGATCAAAAACTTTAAATATACGTGACAAAAGGTAATAATCTGGAATGCAAGAATTAATCATAGTTGTTCCTGGTAAAATAGCAATCATATAACCTTCTATTTTTGAAAAATCGTCCTCAGTAGCAGTATCAAAATTATATATATCAGTTTCAAGCTTAAATTTATCTATTATATTCACAAATTTTAGAGTTGTTTCAATAAGTTTTTTTATATCAATTTTAACATCATCAATTTTAGCATTAAATATTTCGTTTAGAATAAAAGACTTAATTTTATCATGCATATTAGACTTACCTACTTTTTTTACAAGGAACTCGTGAACTTCTATTTCTTTATTCCAAAAATCTTCATATTCTTCATCTGTCTTGATCTGAGAAAATTTTTGAAGAATTGGCATAATTTGTTTACCATATTTCATAAATTTTGTTTTAAAGTTTATTTGCGTGTCAAAAATCATTTCATCTCCTAATGATGATAAAGTTGCTTTTAACATATTCAATCCAGGATTAACATAAGACATAGGATTCGGTTTTAAACCCTCTCCTTCTGATCTTATATCAAAATAATGCATCCTAAATAGTGCACACTTATTTACTGATTCAATATTTTTAGGATTGTAAAAGCAGTCTTTAAAAAGTTTTGCCATTACCGCCATTCTTTGTTGACCATATATGTCTTCATAAGTTCGTCCAGTTTCAAGGTAAAAATCTATAAACACATCTGTATGTGTAAACAATTGTTCAAGATAATCTTCTATTAGCATATGATTTATTCCAGAGCCGAAAAAACGCTCACAGTTCGTTTTTTCGCTGTGAAGCTCACCAAATATATATATTAATTTCTTATACCTTTTACTCCAAAGCAGTCTTAGAATTTTTGGACCTCCTATATAATCTGTAATTGGTTTTTTTTCTTTTGGTTGCACTAATGGATCTCTCTCATTTGAATGATTAAGAATCAGCTGTGATAGAACTTTTCTTTCTGAGTAACTCTCTGGTTTCGTTTTGTCTTTATTGTCGTCTACGCATTTTTTTGCTTCTATAATACACGCCTCTTTAAAAATTTCATCTGCTCTATCTAAAATAGATGTGTTATAGGTTTGTAACAGAGTATCACAAATCCATTCTAGATTACATTTAGGTTTAACATCTTCCATTTATTTATAATAAATATATTTATAAATATATTTATCCAATCTATCGTACAAAAGTAATATCATCTAGAACAAAATTTATATGTATATTTTGTAATATTAACCATAATCAGTCCAAGATGGACGAATGTCCGCCAAACTTTTCAAAAAACAATGTACATACGTTATGTCATTTTTCTGAAACTTTCTTTGACCGGATTATGGTTAAATGTTTTTAAATAATAGAGTTATGTTCAAATATATATGAACGTTTAATAACAGTTATTCTTAAGCTTTTTGAGGCTTATGTATTAGCTTTTCATCAATACGACTCAATATATCTTTTGTTGATAATGTCTTACCAAGTCCAGTATATATACGTCTAATTCTATTAACATATATTGAAGCGTCCATTCGGGTTTTGTGATCGTGTCCCTTTAACATAAGAAGATTTTCTATAATAACATTATCATCTTCATTCACAATTTCAGTGTCTCTGTATAATTCTCTTATATAATCATCCTCCATTTGTAGTAAGTTTTCTAAAAGTGTTTCTTTTGATTCTTTAGCTTTAACTAAGATGGCAGTTATACATTTTTTATCGTTCTTTTCTATACGTGTTTCCAAAGTACGCTCTATAGAATTATTATATCTTCTAATCCATATCCTGTAACTATTTATTAAAAGGCGTCTCTGTTTACTATAATCAGTTTTTTCTTCAAACATAATTTCAGATATCTGTTTTTTCATCTCTGGTATATCGATATCAATAAATAAACTTAATATTGATTTTAATCTCGTAGCGAACGTAAAAAAAAACGCATACATGCCTGTTACATCAGACGTAGGTATAATTTTATTTTCTTTCAATAATTTTATATTTGCATTAATTTTTTCTACAGAATTCTCTAATTTAACTATTAAAGATATTATTATTTTATCAACATCATCTGTTAACAATTCGATATCGTCTAAATTTTCATTCATGTTTTTATATACTTCTTCACGCAAATCTTTTAGAATAGTGTAGAATGAATTAAGCGCGTCTTGTGTTTGATTAGGAACATCTTCACCTTCCTGAGCATCCACTAATTTTTCTAGGTACTGTATTCTCTTCGTTAGAGCATATTTCCACCTAACTAAAGTATCATGTGCTTCTTTTTTCGCAGTAACTGGTAGATTTGGAAACGTCTTCAAACTTTGTATATTTTCATTAATTTTTTCGAGATAGTCAGTCTGTTCCTCTATTAATTTACTTGTAACATTTTTAAATTCTTCTGAATTACGATCGATATCTAACAAAAATAATGTTTTACGAAAACCGGTATGTACTTTTCTTTCCACCTCTATTAGAATATTATTGTGTGCATAAATTGCAAGTTGCATGTTAATAAGATTATCAGGTTCAATATCTGGTGTATCTGGTGTTTGGTCGGCTTCCTCTTTATATGTATCAATAAGAGTCAATATATCATTTGTTGTTAATTCTCCTCCCTTTTCAGTTCTAAGACCATCAACGAGTTTTGAAAGTTTATCTCGTGTGAATGTATATGTTGGGTCTATCATACGAAGATTTTCTATAATAACTCTGCTATCTTCATTCTTAATTTTATTGTTTCTGTAGAAGTCTCTTAGTAAGTCTTTCAAAATTTCGTGTTTTGATATAAGCAGATTCTGTAAGTCTGTATTGATAGATTCTACATCGTTTTTTGATATTACTTTATCACATTTGTGCATCCATATCCGGTAACCCGTTAGTAAATTGAATCTCTCATCATTTTTCTTATCTCCACTCATGCTTGTTAAACTTTTTTCAGACTTATTAAGTACAATTATCTCGTCTATCAGAATTTTTATGTCGCTATATATCTTTTTTTTTGCATCTATTGTGTTTATTATACTTGACAGAATACCAAGCATTTCTGCTTTCTTCTTACTTGATATGATTGTATCTTCTTTAATTGAGTCTCTAATTTCATTAGATTTTTTTTCTAAATTATTTAGAATATATATTGAAGATTTCACCTCATCATTAGTTGTCAAGCTGATTAACTTTTCTTCTTCCAGAAATTTATCTACTTCTTTTTTCAATTCTGCTATCATATTATCTAATGACTTAATTTTAAGATTTTCTTTTCTTTTCTTATTATTACCAACAGAGACATCTTTAATTTCAGAAATTGGAACATCCACACGATATATTCCATTTGTTTCAAGTAAGTTTAGTACACCTATTCCAGTATTTAGTTTTTCTTGAAGTTGACTTAAAACATCATGTTTATGTTTTTTATCCTCACGTTGTAATAGATGGAAATCATCAATTATTTCTATATTTTCATCAACTTCTTCCAGACATTTAGTGTATTCAGCTTCTAAAGTACTTTTCAGTTCTTTAGCATGATCAGCATGATCTGTTTTAAAATCCATTTTACATAATTTTGTTAATTTATTATTAAGTTTAGATACTTTTTCAGATAATTCTGTTATTATCTTATTGGCTAAAATTAATTCATCCAAATACTTTTCTAAATCTTCTGGACCTTTCTGTGTAGCTACATCAGATATATACGGTTTTGCAGCGGCAGCATTTTCTGCATCTCTTGCAGACTGTTCTGCTCTAGCGAGTCTCTCAGCCTCCGCTTTTTCTAAAGCTGCATTCTCTTTTAGTACTTTTGCAGCGGCAGCATTTTCTGTATCTCTTGCAGACTGTTCTGCTCTAGCGAGTCTCTCAGCTTCCGCTTTTTCTAGAGCTGCTTTTTTACGAATTGCATCTTGTTGTGTAATTTTAGCATCTTTTAGTCGTATTTTAGACTTCTGAAGCGCGTCTTCTGTAACAAGTGGTGTCAATAATTTATCTTTTAGTCCTCTTTTAGGCTCGTCTTCTGTAGCTTCTTGTTGTCTAATTTTAGGATCTTTTAGTCGTCTTTTAGGCTCCTCTTCTATAACAGGTATAGCCTGAAAAGATTGAAAACACAAGTCGTCTTTTTTAGTTGTCCTTTTCAGCTCTCTCTCAATATAAGATGAGTCAAGAGTTGATCGATCATATTCTTGCTTTTTAAGGCGCTTAAGAAGTTTAGGTGCACGCTCATCCTTAATTGTATCATCTTCTTTCCATATTTGATTAGGCCATTGTTCTTTATCAAAAATCTCCCAACACTTAATAAAATGTCTTGTCATTATATCTGAAAGACTTGTCGTAGGCGGAAAATGAAAATCACCAAAATCTTCTATAAGATCATTATGTGAAATATTATTAGGATTATCAGAAGGGGCCCAAAATTCATGATCTAATTTTTCTGGTAGATTGTCGAACATTTTAATACCATAGTGTAATCTATTTTCTATACCCTTAAGAGTCTTTATAATTAATGTAACATGGCCAAAATAAACATCCTCTTGACTGTTAGTAGGTCTAACTATAGTACAATGTGTTTCAAGTAATGATAAGGGCCCGCTCAGTGTTCTATAACGACGAATATTGTCACTTACTAGATCAGACTGCATTTTTATACTTTGTTGTTGTAGAAGTAATATCTTTTCTATTGTCTGAAGTTCCTCTTTGTCCGCTTTAATTTTTTGTTGTAATTCGAATAAAGCTTTTTCTCTCTCTTCAATTAAAACTTTTTTTGCTGCTCTCTCTCTTTCTGACTGCTTAATCTCTTGAAATCTAGTACCAAAATTTTTAAAGTCTGTACATGATTGGCAAAAAGAATTACCGTCTTTTTTTCTTTTCTTTCCGCACATTTTACAAATAGTATTATAAGACCCTACTTCTAGTACATGTTCAGGGTAATCTTCCATTTATTATAAATGTTTATAATAAATTATTTTCAAATATTCTCTGGATACTTTATTCGGTTTCCGCTACTAGATTCATACAAAATTATATGAATCCAGCCCCGTAAAGGAGCTTCTAAACCATATGTAGCTCCATGGTAAGAAGTAAATCGAGGCTAAAAAAATACCAAAAGGTAATTTTCTAGCGAAATGGTATTTTTTAGGGTTTGCGAAAAGATTTGGTTTTCATCCTGTCACTACGCCCTTAACCGCTTTAACTCGCCGTAATATACTTCTTAATTATAAGAAGCTTATTTTTAAATAACAATTTAGTTTAAAATTAGTAATTCATATGTAATGAAAGCAATTTTCTGATTAAAAAACTTACGAATTAAATATTCTTTTATTTTTAAAAAAGAATGTTCTTACTAATTCATACGAATAAGAGCAACAGTTGTTAGCCTTAGATGTAGAGTCTTTATGTAGTTGCATTTTAGAAATAGGCTTGTTGTGAATCCTTTACCAACTTTATTATGTACAGCTCTTTTTCCTTTAACATAAGAAGATTTTAGTTTCTTGTAAACGATCTTATATAATCCTCTTCCATTTTTTTTACTTTTGCTAAACGTATTTCTATTTCTTCTCTAGCTTTAACTAAGATGTCAGTGATCATTTTTCTATCAGAATCTAACATAGATTGTTCTTCAATCATACCTAGAGTAATATCACAATGTTTAATAAACTGCTTATACTTGTCTATTAAAAGGCGTCTCTGTTTACTACAAGCCGCTTTTTCGACTAGACTTGTTAATTTTTTTTCTTCCAACATAATTTCAGATATTGACTTTTTCATAAATGATATGTCATTCACATACAGTATTATTGACTCTATTCGATAAGATATCTTATCAAAAAATGAAATAATTGTGTCTAAATCACTCTTTAGTATAATTTTGTTTTGTTTCAATAATTTTATATTTGCATTAATTTTTGTCAAAAAATTGTCTAATTTAACTATTAAAGATGTTATTGCTTTATCAGCCTCATCTGTGAAAAGATCGAACTGTTCAGTCATATTTGTGTCTATTTCTTTACTCAAATCTTCTATAATAGTGTAAAATAATTGAAGCTCGTCTTGTGTTTGCTCAACAACTTTTTCACCTTTCTGAACAGCTACTAATTTTTTTATGTACTGTATTTTCTTATCTAAAGTATCTTTAAATTCTTCTAAAGTATCGTGTGCTTCTTTTTTCGCAGTAACTGGTAGGTTTGGAAACGTGTTCAAAATTTGTATATTTTTATTAATTTCTTCGAGATATTTTGTCATGTTATATATTAAAGAAACTGTATGTTGTTTAAATTTGTCGGAATCTGATTTACGATCAATTTTGAGTAAGTCGTTTATATTACAATTATAAGAAAATACTTTTACTTTCAGATCTTCTATAATCTTATTCACATCATCAATTGCAACTTGGATCTTAATAAGATCATTAAGTTTGATATCTGGCTTTTGATCCTCTTCCTTTTTATCAATAAGATCCAATATATCATTTGTTGTTAATTCTCCGTGTTTTATATCTCTAAGAGTCGTAACAAACTTTAAAATGTCAGCCAGTTCAAAATCGCGTGTTTGTACTAGCATAAGAAGATTTTCTATAATAACTTTATTATCTTCATTCTCAATTTTATTGTTTTTATACAACTCTCTTAATAAGTATTTAAAACTTACATCTATTTTTTTTGTTAGTTTTTCTAGTAATTCACAGATAAATCCTTTATCTGTTAGAATACTTTTTACTACAAATATAGTTACGTTAGCACATTGTGTCGTCCATGTCCTGTAATACTGTATTAACGATGGTATATTTTGATCTCTTTCTTCGCCACTCATTCTTAATACCTTTCTTTCCAGAATATTAATTTCTGACAATTCTTTTATAAGATCTATTATTTTAGAATATACCTGCCTTTTTACATCTATTGCTTTTATTAGACCATAAACTTCAATTGACGTCTTAATTTTAGTTTTGCTGAATTCGTCATTAATTATATCAGCTTTTTTCTTAAGGTTACTTAAACTCCATATTAAAGATCCAAGTGCTTCTTCAGCTTTTGAGGATGTCAAGTCGATTAAGTCTTCTTCTTCACGAAATTTATCCATTTCTTTTATAAATTCCGATATCTTAGTGGCCCGAGAATCAACAGGATCTATTCTGTTTGTTTCAACTAAGTTTAGTACACCTATTCCAGTATTTAGTTTTTCTTGAAGTTGACTTAAACCATCGTGTGTATCTTTTTTATCCTCACATTGTAATCGAGGGAAATTATTAATTGTTTCTATATTTTTATCAACTTCTTCCAGACATTCAGTGTATTCAGCTGCTAAAGTACTTTTCAGTTCTTTATCACGATCTGTTTTAAAATCCATTTTACATAACGTTGTTAATTTATCATTAAGATTAGATACTTTTTCAGATAATTCTTTTATTATCTTATTGGCCAAAATTAATTCATCCAAATATAAATCCTCTTCTTTATCAGCCTCTTCTTCACGAGCCGCTTGTTCTCTGGCGAGGCTATCAGCCTCTTCTTCACGAGCCGCTTGTTCTCTGGCGAGGCTATCAGCCTCTTGTTTTCTAATAGCCCTATATTCGGCGAATGTATAAGTCTCTGATTCTTCTTGTACCTGTTCATCTTCATCATCTTCTTCTTCAGGATCCTCTTGTTCTCTGGCAAGGCTATCAGCCTCTTGTACCTCTTCATCATCATCATCTTCATCATCTTCTTCTTCTTCAGGATCCTCTTGTTCTCTGGCGAGGCTATCAGCCTCTTGTACCTCTTCATCATCATCTTCATCATCATCATCTTCATCATCTTCTTCAGGATCTTCTTCTTGTGTAGCAAGTCTCGCCTGAAGCATTCTAGGCTTTTTAACCTTTAATTTAACTTTACTTTCCTCCTCCTGTTGCAACCGGTACCGCGCTCTATCAATATAACCGAGGTATTTGGTCTCTTGTCTTTTTACTTCTTCTTTTCTTAGGCGCTTAAGAAGTTTAGGTGCACGCTCATCCTTAATTGTATCATCTTTTCTCCATATTTGATTAGACCATTGCGATCTATCAAAAGCCTTATAACACTCTTGAAAATGACTTTCCATTATATCTGAAAGTGTTGTCTCTTCTGGAAAATAACGAATAAAATTAGCAAACTCGTTTATAAGACGTGAATGTGACACACCATTCTCAGGAGGTATCCAAAATTTATGATTTAAGCTATGTGGTAGCTTGTTGTACATTTCAATACCATAACGACATTTATAATCTACACCACCAATAGTTATAATTAATGTAACGTGACCAAAATACACATCCTCTTGACTGATATCAGGTCTAACTATAGTACAATGTGTTTCAAGTACAATGATATCCATATCAGATGTGTGTGCTCTATATTTTCGAACATCTTCGCTTACTGTCTCACTACTCATTTGTATACTTTGTTTTTCTATAAATAATCGGTGGTCTATTTTCTGAAGTTCCAAATTTTCCTCTCGAATTAATGTTCTAATTTGTTTAATTTCTTCTTGTAATTGGGTTACCAGTTCTTTTTTATGTTTAATTGAATCTTTTTTTTTGGCACTCTTTCTATTTAACTCATCAATCTTCTCAAATTGGATATTAAAATCTCTAAAGTCTATGCATTTTTGGCATAAATAATTACCTGCTCTTTTTCTATATTTATTACATTTTGTACATATAGTATTATGAGATCCTGGTTCTGATACATAACCATGATATTTAGTAGATCCTGATTCTTCGTATTCATCAGAAACTTGAGAATCATCAAAATATTCTTCCATTTATTATAAATATTTATAATAAATTATTTTTACATATTATCTTTGGGTTTTCGAATCGTTGATTCTATACGTTTTTCTTCTCTAAGTTTTTTTTGTATGTAAGATTAGAAACTTTCTAGTTTGGAATACGTTTCACGTAATATTATCCTTAGTTGTTGTTTTCTACGAAAAAAAGTCTTTCTAGCTTGTTCTTTTTCATCCTCTCGTAGATATCTAGAATCTTTCAACAATGTTAATATATCATCAACGTCTTTCGTAAGTTTATTATTTTCATCTATTAAAGGTAAATATAGCTCTGTCTTTTCTGATTCATCTCGCATCTGGTTAACCGAAGTTTGTCTATCCACAAGCATGGCAATTGCAGCCTGGAATTCATCTATTTTACTATTAATTAAATCAACTTCAGGGTTTCTTTTGGAGTTGTAATCACGGTGTTCTTGAGCACTAACACCATCTTCAAAGTCTTCATCTTCATCTTCAAAGTCTGCATCTTTGCCTGTGTTTTTCTTTTTAGCCCTAGCCCTAGCCTTAGCATTTTTAGCCTTAGCCTTAGCCTTTTTAGTCTCTTTTTTAGTCTCTTCTGTATAAGCCTCTTTTATAGCAAGTCTAATAGCTTCTTTTATAGCCTCTTCTGTATAAGCCTCTTCCATAGCAAGTCTAATAGCTTCGTTTATAGCCTCTTGTGTAGCCTCTGGTATAGCCTCTTGTCTAGCCTCTTGTCTAATAGCCTCTTGTCTATCATCCTCTTCTTTTCTAGCAACTCTAGCATCTTCAGTTTTAAGTGTTTTTTTAAGTTGTTTTATCATCTCAGTTAGAGTTGCTTTACGCGTAAGTAAAGTAGTAATTGCTTGTTTTTTAATTTTTCCATTTGGATACCTATCCAAATTATCTATACTTTTATTAATTTTGTTCAGCCAATCCTTGTTTAGTCGTTTTAACTCACGTATTCGAACCATGTCCCCGTTGAATACGTATTTTTGGTTAAAACCATCAACTTTACCCAGATCATGAATGAGATCATCTATTTCTATATGCATCTTCCGCATCTCTTCTATATCCATCTCCTGTATCTCTTCTCTAGCATCTTCTTCTCTATACGTCTCCAGCATCTCTTCTCTAGCATCTTCTTCTCTATTACTCTCACTCTCCTCTCTTTCCTTATTCCCATGAACCAATCTATCACTATACGTCCGTTTCATCGCTCGCACTGTGTCTTTACGCTCATCCATATTCGCATTACTCTTCTTTATAAAGTCATTTTTCGCGTCTTGCAACTGTGTCAACCTTCTTCCAAAAAATTCGAAAGAATTCGAGTTTTTTCGCTCTAGTTCATATTTTTTAAGGCGTTTAAGAAGTTGATATACATCCTCACCATTAATTCTATCATTATTTATCCATATTTGATTAGGCCATTGCGATCTATTAAAAGCATTATAACAGTCTTCAAAATGGTCTTTCATTATATCTGAAATTTTTACGGAAGTCGGAAAATTAAAATTACCATACATTCGTATACGATTACGAGGTAAAATATAAATAGAATTATCAGGAGCAGACCAAAATTTATTCTTTAAAGTTTTTGGTAGGTCTTCTTTTACAATTTTAATACCATAGTGTAATCTATTTTCAATTACGGAAGACGTTTTTATAATTAATGTAACATGACCAAAATACACATCCTCTTGACTGTCATCAAGTCTAAGTATAGTACAATGTGTTTCAAGCGTTGGGAATAAATCACCACTTAAATCTTTATAAACTCTTTTACTTTTACTTACTAGATCCCTACTTAATCTTATATTTTGTTTTTCGAAATGTAATTGGTTATATATTATATCTAATATCTCGTTGCACTCTTTAATTATCTCTTTGTGTATTTTGTCTAAGATGTTCAGATTTCGTATACTGCCATCATATTGTTTAATGTCTATCTTTATTAATCTTATTAATTCTGTTGTATTAGAATTCATCGGTGATTTGTTCTGCTGTCTACGTAAGTTCAACACAGACCGTTTCTTCATATTTTTTATTAATTCTAATGTTTCTTTTACAGCGACTATTCCATCTTGATGTTCTTTACATTCTTTAATTGTTCCATCTATCTCACTATTTAAGAAACGAATACGTTCACTATTATTTTTCAAATAAGTAGAGTCTATACATGATTGACAAAAAGGACGACCGGATTTTGTTTTATTTCCGCATCTGCTGTTTGCGCAGGGAAGAACGTATTCCATTTCTTGATCTTCAAAGGTTGGATAATTCATTTTATTATATAACTTATAATTTTTTTTATTTTACTTTATCAATAGAATGTAACTTTCTGGTTAACTGCAACTAATCCGCTACTAGATTCATACAAATTAGTATGAAATCCAACTCTCGAAAGAGCTCTTAACCCATGTGTAGCTCCATGGAAATATAAAATTATAACATTTCATCTATGCACTTGATAAAAATGTTTCTCG
>Ga0214919_10009862_pt1 | contig 12226 bp, 13 predicted proteins | sample LL1503_MetaG_FD_177994 | JGI IMG/M metagenome (GOLD analysis project Ga0214919, IMG submission 177994) | Freshwater microbial communities from Lake Lanier, Atlanta, Georgia, United States - LL-1503 | ecosystem: Environmental > Aquatic > Freshwater > Lake | place: USA: Georgia | collected...
AAGAAAAAATATGATGTAAATTTACATCATTCTGGAGACTAAAGGTTAATATATTTTCCACAATATTATTATCCATACCATAATAATAAGATTTATCATAAGTCATTCAAATAATACAATATTATAAATATATTTTAAAAATTCTCGATTACCACCTTCAGGATATTCTATATAATCATCAAGTTCATCACCACTTGCAATATCGGGAATTTCTTCAATAAATTCTTGATAATTTTTGGAATTCTATCACATAAACAAATTATTTTTTCATTATTCTAAATAATTTCCACAATCATTGTAAAAATAAGACTCAAAATTTTTTTCATTATATTTAATTTCATAAATTTTTTATTTATATTATATAAATGAAAACAATTTCTAAAATACTTTTTGCAATACTTTTTGCAATACTTTTTGCAATACTTTTTACAATACTTTTTTTTATACCTTATTCATGTTGTCAAAATAAAAAAAAATTAAATTTATTATCTTCAATACCTTCTCAAAATGAAAATTATAGTGTAATTTCGAAATTATCACCAGTGCAAACACCTTCTCAAAATAAAAATTATAGTCTTAATCCATTATTACCAACTCCTCCAACTCCAAATTATACTGACAGTGGTACAAAACCTTTTTGTGCACCATCATATAATGATACTCCTATAGGAAAAGCTATTTTAGGAAGTTATAAATACCCATACTTTCAACAATTCAAAGGAAGATCTGATAGTTGTACAACAGGATATAAATATTTGTTAACAAATATGATTTTTCCAAAACTTGCAGATTGGATGGGAACGTTAGCTGCTGCTAAAGCTACAGATGGTCTAAGTGATATATTTTTTGGAGATAAACAATTAAATAAAATATTTATTCCAGGTTCTCATGATACTATGACGTATGGAATTGACGTAAATGCATTACCGACAAGTCAATTTTTTGGTTCTGACGCAGAATCAACAGTAAAAATTGCAAGTATTTTTACTTATAAGTTCGTAACAGATCTTGCTAGAGCACAGAAAGATAATCTAACTAAACAATTAAATAATGGGATTAGATATTTAGATATGAGATTATGCATTGATATTGGAGAAACAGCTACGTATGGCGGTAATCCAAATAATTTAACTCTAGATAATTTAAGATTTACTCATAGTATTATAACTAATTTAGTGAACTTTACACAAGCAATTGATGAAATATCAAGTTGGTCCAACTTACATCCAACTGAAATTATAATCATTGATTTTCAATATTTATTAAATTTTTGCACAACTAATACAAATTTAAATTGTTATGTTGATCCGCAAACACAACTAAATATTCAAAAGGATGCTCTTGAATATATTGTTAAAAAATTTGGTAATAAACTTTCATCTGCTTCTTTTTCAATTGCAAATTCATATAATAGTTTTATTAATAATGGAACACCTATCATTATAATGTTTGATTCTAAAGGACAAGGTGGAGTTGGTGGAACAACAAATGCATTTGTACCTAATTCTGGTGGAATTACTTTTCCAGATTATTATAAAAATACTTACAAATGGGTAAGAGATCGAGAAGATACAGTAAGTAAAACATATGCTAATGTCTATACTGCTAATGGAGATCCAAAACCTTCATATCTTGAAGCTCTTGGTTTACCTACAGGAAACGACTGGTATGTAAATTATACTAAAATTAATAAATTCCTTGTTTATGGTGCTACTTGTGGCGCAGTTAAGGATGTGGATATAGTTACAGAAGACTCATTATTAGATCAAGCTGTTCAAATGGCTCCTGCTTTATTAAATAATTTATTAGATCATTGGGGATATATGTATCCAAATTCTTATCTTCCTTTACCAATACCACCACCTTCTTATCTTGGGACACATAACATATTTCTTTTTGATAATTGTTGTGCAACTAATATTTCAAGCATTATAGTTGCAGCAAATTGTGGACAATTGAATGAATATAGTAGCAATACATTTTCTCCTACCAATCCTCAATTAAATCCAAAAGCAGTTCTAAATTTACCTAGTGGAATATACAGTTTAAATTCTGTTGATGTTGGAGGTTATAGTTGGAGAAATTCTAATGTAACATATGGAAGCTCAAAAAATCCATGTATAGATTTAGTTACATCGCAAAATTCATTTTATATACGAAATAATAATGATGGAGATAATAGTAAACTTAATACATATTTAATATCTAATGGTGGGGCAAATTCTCAATATTTATACTTAGAGAGTGGTGGAGATCCAGTTATATTATACTGGAAACTAATAGATAATCCAATATCTGACAATTATAAATTTTATATTATTAATAATCAAACAAAAAATGATGACACTTTTATTATTATAGGAAAAATATCTCGGAAACCTATCGGAACATGGGGATCAAGTAGAGTATATAATCCTGTAGCTGATCCTAACGGAGGTTTAATAATTTCACATGGTCCTGCAACTGGTCCTTATCAATTGGTAAATTCCGCACTTTCATATTCTAGCGGTAATAATACTAATATGCAATATAAATTATTACCAATTATGCCATCAAATAATATTGTAATTAGTATGTTTAATATAACACCAAAAACTTATTTGGTTTCAAATTCAAACATTACTAAAACACAAACACTACCAATAAATAATTTCAATATCACAAGAAATAGAGATGGTTCTTACAAATTTGCAAATGCTTATTCAGTCACATTTCCAGGAAATTATATTCAGGGATCTGCAGCGGGTTATGAAATTTTAGAAAAACCAGTTGTTAGCAATGGTAATTATTCATATCAATCAAATAATTTTTATATTATAAAAGATATTTCAGGGGCTTATAAGATATATCCAACATATGATATAAGTTTATGCTGGTTAATTACAGGAGGCACTGATCGTAATGCTGTTTCAGTGAAACTTAATTATAATATCAATGCATCTAATAATATGTTTATGATTGAAGGTTTATGTGATCCTGGTAGTTATTCAACTACTAGATTTTCTCCATGCACACAATGTGCACCAGGAAGTTATGCATCAGCTGCAGGTTCTTCATCGTGCACACAATGTCCAGTAGGAAGTTCGTCAACTACAGGTTCTTCATCATGCACACAATGTGCATCAGGAAGTTATGCATCAGCTGTAGGTTCTTCATCATGCACACAATGTGCATCAGGAAGTTATGCATCAGCTGCAGGTTCTCCATCGTGCACACAATGTGCAGCAGGTTATTCATCAACTGCAGGTTCTTCATCGTGCACAAAATGTGGTGCGGGAACTTATTCAGCTGCAGGTTCTTCATCGTGTACACAATGTTCAGCAGGAAGTTATGCATTAACTGCGGGTACTACATCGTGCACACAATGTCCAGCAGGTTATTCATCAACTGCAGGTTCTTCATCGTGTACACAATGTGGTGAAAATACTTATTCAACTGAAGGTTCTTCATCGTGCACACAATGTGCAGCAGGAAGTTATTCAAGTCCTGGATCAAGTATTTGCACCATATCTCCCAAAGCATATTGGGCTATAACGGATATTATTTCTTGGAATTATAATTCAAGTATCTCCCCACCCTCCCATGGAGCATGGGTGTCACTTAATCAAGGAACTACACCCCCCAATTTTGGGTCTACACCAGTATCAGGTGATCTTTTTGATTTTAATGTTGGTATTGGTGGTGATACAAGAATAATGTTAGTAGAATATAGTTATTTAGATTCAAATTCTACAAAAAATGTTGTAGTAAATTTTCTTCCTTCTATATTTAACGGAAAAGTTAAAAATTGTCCTGTCATGGCACCTGACATAATATTTTCGGATTCCGATGAAATAAATAAAGGTTTAATAGCTGGAAATTCGGGAACAAAAGGCTCTTGTAAATATATTGGTGGATGTATAAAAAAAGCTCCTTTTAATACAGTCTCACAATTTATAACATCAATTGGAGTTGTAAAAAATGAAAACACCACTCCAAAAGTTGGATATTATGAACCTATATCTGGTGCAAATAAAAATAATTCAAATAGATATACAGAAATTACACTTAGATATAGAGCAACACAGGATTTACACCAAGGTTGTGGTGGTAGTTATTATTATATAGTAATGGGTTATAATTATAAATAATAAAATTTTTTTTAAATTGTATAATATTTCTTTTCTGTCAATAATTTTTAACCTTTAGTCTCCAGAATGATGTAAATTTACATCATGATATTTTTTCTTAACCTAAATTAGAGGTTAAGAAAATTCTTGTGTCGAAAATTGGAGACTAAAGATTAATATTATTTTTGTAGTAATTGTTAATTTTGAAAGTTAATTCAACAATACAAATCTTATATTCGTTATTTTTAATAACAATTTTAAATTGATTAACTTTGAAACATGAAGTCATATTTTTATAATGGGACATACGAAACTTGAAAAAAATATATGTAGTAAAAAATTTAAAACAATTGAAAATCAATTACAAATTATTCTTAACCTTTAGTCTCCAAAAATAATTTTGATTTTTTTCTTAATCTGATTTTATGGTTAAGAAAAAATAAGATGATGTAAATTTGCATCAAATTAGAGACTAAAGGTTAATTAGATTGAATAACTTAATATATTATCCACAATATTATTATCCATACCATAATAATAAGATTTATCATAAGTCATTCCAAATAATACCATATTATAAATATATTTTAAAAATTCTCGATTACCACCTTCAGGATATTCTATATAATCATCAAGTTCATCACCACTTGCAATATCTGGAATTTCTTCAATAAATTCTCTGTAATTTTTAAAAATTTTCGGAATTTTATCACATAAACAAATTATTTTTTCATTATAATTTTCTTGAAAATAAAGATAATTTCCACAATCTTCACAAAAATAAGATTCAATCAATCTACCATTTGCATTTATTTCCATATGGTAAGAACTTTGCAAATCATATCTATAAATATTTAACAGCATATTTGTTAAATATTTCTTTCGAACCAAATAATAAAATCAATTTTATTTATATTCGTAAACAAATTTTCTCAAAGCATTTCTAACAATAGAATTATTTTCAAATACAAAATATGTTTCTTGAACTGATGGAAGATTATCACCATTTTCATAACTTTGAACTGTGTTATAAACAATACATTCATTGTTAAATTGTAAAATATTTGATTGTCGATTTTGTAAATGCAAATCAAAACTTAAACTAATTGTAATCTCTTTTCCGTCAATAATTTTTAAAAATTTATCAATAATTTCAGATTTAATATTTTTCTTGTAATACGGAAACATAAAAAAATTACTATTGTTAATTTTGAAAGTTATTTCACAAACTTCATTTTTACAATCACTAATATTAATTTCAAAGTGGCTAATTGGCAAATAAGGCATTTTTTATTATTATTTTTTATTCTTAAATTTAAATAAAATGAATAACCTACCATCTGAAATATTTTTTCACAATTTAAATATAGGTTCAGGAAGTGAGAATTGTGGAGGAATATTTACTTTTTGCGAAATTACAGATTTTGTTCAACTTAAATTTGTTAATAAATTTTTAAATTTCGAAGTTTATAATTCGCTTAATAATGGAATTATTGACGATTTTTATTATCATACTATTTTAAAAAAATATTTTAAAAATGATTTAAAGACAAGATAAATATATATAAGATGCTATCAGCAACTTAAAAAAAATAACTTTATATTTAAAAATGCATCTTGTTTTGTACATCCAGCAAATTAAAAAAAATTAAACTTTAATTAAATCATAAATGTACATCGTTCCCAAATCTTTTGAATAATTCTTTTATTCGTCATTCAAAAGAAAAATTGAATTATAATTCTAATTTACAGAATTATAATAGCTTATTTAATGACTATACAAATATATTATTCCTCACTTATTTCTAAAATTATTATGCTTAAAGAACTTAAGGAAAAACTTAAAATTAGAGAAAATAAAAGAAAAGTTCTTTTCAGTTTATTAGTTAATACTCATTGTACTGGTTGTGGAAGACACAATTTTGTATGTTTTTGGGGATATTGTGGTGAATATTGCGATAAAGGATGTTGGAAAAGATTTCACGATGATCGGAATTCTGCATATGACGAAGATGATAATTTTAGGTTATGGTGGATCTATGAAAAATATAAAGATTTAGAAAATATTAATCTCAAATCATATGCTCGTATCTGGAAAAAAAAGTATAATAGAAAATATAGCGAAGAATATATTGATAACTCGCGAAGAAGACAGTTAATGATGACATATTCTACTATATTTTTATAAAATAAAAATTATGGTTATATTTATAATTTAAAAAATAATTTTTAATCATATATAAATGATTAAAAATATTATTGTAAAAAATGGAAAATCTTATTTAAAAATTTCTACAGAAAAATGGAATTTATATTTGAATAAAGTTTCACCTTTAAGAAGTTATGATAATAACTTAACTGATTGTGGGTTAAAAAATAAAAATTTAATTAGATGTAATGTTTGCAATCAAGATATTGGTTCTTGGACTAATTCATGTGTTAATATTATAACTACTATAAATTTGCAAAGAAATATTGATATTCTATCTGAAGATAATTTAGAATCAAATAATTTTTACGAAATAGAAATAGATAAAAATGATGATTCTCATATCATTTAATTTTTTTCTTCTAATTCTAAAGTTAATTTTTTAATTTCTTCATTATAATTATCTAATAAATTTTTAAAAATATCACAAATTGTTTGAACAACTTTTAATTTTTGCTCTTTTTCAATAGGACTATCAATAACTTCTTCTAGTTTTTCATAAATAATTGAACATAATTTATCAGCTTCTTCATCTAATGAATATAAATTAGTGTTGTCACACATTTTAAAATAGTTTTTATTTTTTAAATAAATTATCATTTTTTTATACTTATTTCAAGTATGACAATCTACAACTGTTTGTGAAACTGGATATAAAGGTTAAATATTTTTAATAATACAAATATTAATTAAGTCTTAGTTCAGATTATAAGATATTATTTAAAAATATGATTTTATTTAATAAAAAATGAATAATATTGTAATTCTTGAGCAAGAAAAAGCTAAAAAATATATAAAAGAAAATTGCGAAGAATTAACAAAATATTTATACATTATAGAATGGTTAAAAGAAGAAAATGTAAAATTATATTTATTATTTGATGAAGATGTTTTAAAATCTTTTGTATTATTATCAAAATTAAAACATGATCCATTAAGAACTCACATGAAACCTTATTATCTTAATTATATTTATACTTTTGAAAATTTTAGACGAAAAGGAAATGCATTTTTTTTAACTTCTGAGATAAAAAAAGAACAAAATATAACTGTGTTTTGTGTTGATGATATGACACAAAATTTATTCAAGAAAGCAGGTTATATTTTTAATGATAACGATCCACTTTATAATGCATTACCAATATATAGATATCCATAAAATTTTCATACTTTTTAATAAAAAGTATGAAAATTTAATTATAGTTTCAAGTTTAAATTGTATAAGTTCGCAAATTCTTTTCCAATATTTTTGATTTCATCTTCTTTATATTTTTGAAAATTTTTCATTAATACTTTAATATTATCATGATTATATTTAATTCCTTCAAGAGTGATATATGTTCCAAAAAACTGATTTATTTTTGAAGACATATTATCAACTTCTAAAGACATAAAATGAACTGTATGCAACCATTCATTATATTTTTCTTTTGTAACAAAGTTGAATTTTTCTTTTAGTATAAACTGTTCATAAGTAGGATATATTTTGAAATATATTTTTATTTTTTCTATTCTCATTTTATTAAAATAATCTTTATCATAATCGGAAGTCATTTTATTTAATATAATTTTTTTCTTATAAATTTTCATAAAACTCAACAGCTTTTTGATTTGCAAAAATATTTCCAATTCTTAAATTTTTAATTGATAATCCTTCAGGTGAAGATACTCTTGATAACGCAACATATGACATTCCATCTTCAAAAATACCTTCCATATCAACTTCTGCATAATCAACAGAAATTCCTTGACTTTTGTGAACAGTTATTGCATATGCAATTCTTAGCGGTATTTGTGTTATATTTAAAACTTCCACACCATTTTCTTCTATTTTCCATATGTGATAATCAACAATTCTTTCTTCACCTGTAAGAAATTTAACAACTGGCAAGTCGTCGATAAAATTAACTACAACTCCTCTTGACCCATTTGCAAGTTTTGCTTCCAAATCCATATTATAAAGAAGCATTACTTGAGCTCCAATACATAATTCTAATTTACTAGGTGCATTGCAATTTTTCTTTATTTTTTCTTCAAAATTTTGAGAACATTTTTTAAGGATTGTGTATTCAGAATTATATTCATAAAATTGAAGTTCCGGATTTTTTATAAGCAATTTTTGTATTTCTTTCTCATTTTCAGCATCTACGTCTTTATTAAGAGCATAAATTTTTGTAGGTAAAATTCCAAAATCATTTTGCAATATCGCATTTTTTCGAGATTTTAATAATTGAATTGTTTCATAAGAAAGTTTACCGACTCTTATTTCACTTAAGCATTTCTGAAATTCTTTATTTTCTTGTCGAAAAATTTCAGTAAGATAAATAATTTCGTCGACACATTTATTCCAGCTTAGAGCTTCAAAACAAAAATTTTCACTTTCTACACACGGAAGTTGTAGAAAATCACCAGTCAAAATAAGTTGAATTCCGCCAAAAGGTAAATCATTTTTTCTAATAATTCGTGCTAGATTTTCTAACTTATCAAAAAGAACAGGTGACAACATTGAAATTTCGTCAATTATTAAAACATCTAAATCAATCCATCTTGAAAGAATATAATTGCGATTTTTTATTCCCATGTAAAGAAATTCAACATTTCCAGATCCGAGACCTATCCCCAAAAATGAATGTAAAGTACTACCCCCAATCAAAATTGCAGATGTTCCGGTAGTTGAAGTTACACCTATATTTTTAAAAATTCTATATTGCTTTGAAAATAAATTAATAATTGCAGTTTTTCCACTTCCAGCCATTCCGGTTAAAAAAACATTTTGTCCATTTACAATTGACATATAAGCAGTTTTTTGTTTTTCTGACAATGATTCAAATTTCAAAGAATCTATATCTAAAACAGTTTTTTCGTTCATTATTTACAAATTTTTAAAATAAAAATAAATATAATCACTTTTATTTTTTAAATTATATAAATAAAAATGTCTTTTTCAATTCAAAATACAACAATATCTACAGCCGTTAATAAATCAGTTGCAAAAATTGATGAACAAAATACAAATTTTGAAATTATATCTGGTACTTCTATTATAAATATTGATTTAAATTACAGTCATTTAGTTAATAGTGGTACTGATTATACTATTACATTGCCAACAAGTAATTATATTGGGCAACAAAAAATTCTGATAGTAACTTCAAATTCAGAATTATTTTCAAGTATTATAACAATCTCTTATGTAAACGGTTATGGAAATAATCAAACAAGTTCATGTAGTTCAGTAGGAGATATGATAATATTTAATTCATCATCTTTGGGATGGCAGATAACTTTTAATTCGATAACTACTTTACCTTTAGTTTCATCTACATCTTTAACAGCATCATTTCCAGGAAGATTAGATTTTACAGGAAATGTTATATCTCAAGGAAGTAGTGATGTTACAGAAAGAGGTGTAGTTTATAACACTACTGGAGATCCTACTATTTTAGATAGTAAAATAATTGCATCTCCTGTCGGAGGTATAGGATCATTTACACTTAATATTTTAACATACGGAAGTTCACATTTATATTACGCACGTGCTTATGCAATAAATACAACAGGAATTTCATATGGAAGTGTTCTAACTGCAACACCATTTATATGTTTAGCAAAAGGTACATTAATATCTTTATACGATGGAACAACTAAATTTATTGAAGATATTGATTATTTAGATTCTTTAAAAGTTTGGAATTTTGATCAAGGAGATTTTGATTCTGCAAAACCTTTATGGATTAAAGTTGTGCAAACAGCTTCAGAATATAATCTACTTGAATTTAATGATGGTTCTAATTTAAAAACAATTGGACAACATAGAATATTTAATAAAGAATTAGGAAAATTTACATATCCAATGTCTGATGAAACTCCTATTGGAACTCACACATTTAATGTAGAAGGAGAAGAAGTTACTTTAGTCAGTAAAAAAGTAATTAATGAAGAAATAGAATATTATAATATTATAACTAAAAAACATATTAATATGTTTGGAAATGGAATATTAACATCATGTAGATATAATAATATTTACCCAATTGTAAATATGAAATTTGTAAAAGATTTAGAAAGAAAAATAATATTAAAAGAACAATATCCAAAATATATTCAAGAATTATATTTTGACGATTTAAGATTAAGTGAACAAAATATTGAAATTAAAGATACAGTAGAATATATTAATCGTTTAGAAAAATTCAAAAAATAAATTCTAAATAATAAAAAATGTGTTCAGGTATTAGAATAATATGTGAAGATGGAACTGTTTTAGTTTCAAGAACTTTAGAATTTGGACTTGTTATGGATTATAAAATTTATATAAGTCGCGATATTATTGGCGTTAAAGTTGGAGATTATTTTGTCGACGGAATTAATAAATATGGGCTCTCCGCGATGGCGTTCTATTTTCCGGTTTATAACGAGTACTCGGATTCCCCAGTCACAGGTCGCACAAATCTTGCTTCGTATGAAGTCACAAATTATATTTTGAAAAACGCCAAAAATGTAGAAGATGTAAAATCAATTGCAAAAAATATTGCAGTTTTAAACACAATATATGAACCACAAGGAATTGTTTTACCTTTGCATTGGTTTTGTGTTGACAAAACCGGAAAAAGTGTCGTTATTGAATGTGTAAAAGGTGATGCAAAAGTATATGATAATGAATTAGGTATAATGACAAATTCTCCTACATATCCAGAACATTTATTAACACTTCAAAATTATCCAAAATTTTCACAAGAAAATGATCATGAAAAAACATATTCTCAAGGAACAGGAATGATAGGATTACCTGGAGATTTTACAAGTATTTCAAGATTTGTAAGACTTAATGTATTTCAAAAATTTCACGATAAACCAAAAAATAAAAAAGATGGAATTAATACAAGTTTTCATATTCTTAATAATTTTGATATAGTTAAAGGTTATATTGCTGATAAAAATAATGTAGAATTTACACAATATACAATTGTTTATAATTTAACAGATTTTGATGGGTGGTTTAAAACTTATGAAGATCAACAAATTAAAAATTTGCGAACAAATAAAAATTTAGTTATGTATAAATCAAATAAATATAAAATTTATTTACTTTTAGCAATAATATTTTTTTCAATTATTTTTTATTTTATATAAATAAAAATGCCTTTACTTAAAAAAAGTGCTAAAAGAAAAAGCGCTAAAAGAAAAAGCGCTAAAAGAAAAAGCGTTAAAGGAGGAAGATCTATAAAAAATGATAGTGATTTTGTGAAAGGAGAATCATTTTTTATGTATACACCTCAAAGTGAAAGTAAAAAATATTATGAAGTTGATTGTATAGGACCTGATGGAAAGCCTGCTAAATGTTTAGTTATATTTGGAGGTGAAATTTTTACAGAAAAATCTGCAAAAGCTGAACAAATTAAATTACGAGCATCTCCTAGAAGACGACGTGGACCTGGAAGAGAATCTCCTAGACGTAGTATGAAAACAGAAGAAGTAGTAAGCGATGAAACATACGAGTTGATAGAACGAAGACTAATGAAGTTAGGTAATGAATCGTTGCTAAAGAAAATATTAGAAAAGAGATATGAAAAATAAAGTGATAATTTTTCTGGAAATTTGTAATTTTTAACCTTTATACTCTAATTTGATGTAAATTTACGTCATCTTAATTTTTCTTAACCACAAAACTAGGTTAAGAAAAAATCAAAATTATTTTTGGAGACTAAAGCTTAAATATTTTATATCTCAAGAATTATTGTCATTAGTAATTATCTAAGAAATCATCAATTGTATTTACACTTTTTCTATTTTTTATAATTTCATTTTCAGAATTGTTTGTATTTCCAGAATTGTTTGAAATCACAGAATTGTTTGTATTTCCAGAATTGTTTGTATTTCCAGAATTGTTTGAAATCACAGAATTGTT
>Ga0214919_10009864_pt1 | contig 12224 bp, 10 predicted proteins | sample LL1503_MetaG_FD_177994 | JGI IMG/M metagenome (GOLD analysis project Ga0214919, IMG submission 177994) | Freshwater microbial communities from Lake Lanier, Atlanta, Georgia, United States - LL-1503 | ecosystem: Environmental > Aquatic > Freshwater > Lake | place: USA: Georgia | collected...
CACCAGTTTCAATCTCAAGGTTGGGAACAGAATCAGCGCGTGCTCCATCTGTGAGCAAGAGATTTCTATTGAGTTCATAAGTATCAGTACCTTCTGCAACTGCGCGAATCAAAACATCACCGATCCATACTGTGTGAGCATCTCTGCCAGCAAGAGCACCTTTGAAGTTCACTCGAGATTTAGCATTAGGTACTGCGTGATCAACGTGCATACGGTGCTCGAAGAACTGTCCAGTCGTTGCGAAATACACTCCAAGAAGTTCTGCTGATGCACCAGGTGCTGTGAATTCAACAGTTGGAAGGATACGAACTACATCTCCCCCAACGGTTACTGTGATTGATTTGAATGTTGCATCCTTATCAACCACTGCGTGGTGGCGGGCTGTGTAAACACTCTTAGAATCAAACTCCTGAAGAGTTACAAAAGTCAGCGACGAGCCCGCAGCTAAAGCGATCTCTAGATCTTCTGCCAACAATGTATCGCCAATGTTTTCAACGATTACTGTTGCGACAGCATGAGTACCTAGTGAGATACGTACTCTGGAAAGTTCAGCTGAATCAAGAGCGCCAGCTGAGCGAGTCAGAAATATTGGTTCTTTGATTTCAGCATTTGCATCAATAGAAAGATGTGCAACATCAGAGACTTCTCCGCGGATGCGCTCGATGATGACATCATCGCTCACAGCAAGGGGTGCCAAAGATTCACGAGTAAAGCTGGCACCTTGAGGTAATCCCGCCTTGGTTACAAGGGAGTTACGGTCTCCAACAATGGCTGAGCCATCATGTAAACCGCGCAAGCGCTTAAGTGGTGTGAACCGCCAAGCCTCTTCGCGCCCCGTTGGGGTTAAGTAATTAGTAGTTAAAACAGACATTAACCAACAGCACCTTCCATTTGAAGTTCAATGAGGCGATTGAGCTCTAATGCATATTCCATAGGCAGCTCACGTGCAATTGGCTCAATAAATCCACGGACAATCATTGCCATAGCTTCATCTTCAGTTAATCCACGAGACATCAAGTAGAAGAGCTGATCATCAGAGATCTTTGAAACAGTTGCTTCGTGACCCATTGAAACATCATCTTCTCGGATATCAACATATGGATATGTGTCAGAGCGAGAGATTGTGTCAACTAGAAGTGCATCACATTTAACTGTGCTCTTAGAGTGATGGGCTCCCTCTTGAACTTGAACAAGTCCACGATAAGAAGTACGTCCACCATTTCGTGCAACAGATTTAGAGATAACAGATGATGATGTGTATGGAGCTGCGTGAACCATCTTGGCGCCAGAATCTTGATGCTGTCCTTCTCCAGCAAAGGCAAGAGATAACGTCTCACCCTTTGCATGTGGACCCATCAAAAAGATTGCAGGGTATTTCATGGTTACCTTCGAACCGATGTTTCCATCAACCCATTCCATGGTTGCACCTTCAGCACATGTTGCACGCTTGGTAACCAAGTTGTAAACGTTGTTAGACCAGTTTTGAATCGTGGTGTAGCGAACGCGAGCACCCTTTTTCACAATAATCTCAACTACAGCAGAGTGAAGTGAATCTGACTTATAGATAGGAGCAGTACAGCCTTCAACATAGTGAATGTATGAATCTTCATCAGCGATGATTAATGTTCGCTCGAACTGACCCATGTTCTCAGTGTTAATGCGGAAATATGCCTGTAAAGGAATATCCACGTGAACACCCTTAGGGACATAGATAAATGAACCACCAGACCACACAGAAGTATTAAGAGCTGCAAACTTGTTATCTCCTACTGGGATAACGGTGCCGAAATACTCTTTAAATAGCTCTGGATGCTGCTTGAGCGCGCTATCTGTATCAAGGAAAATAACGCCTTGCTTCTCTAGATCCTCACGGATTGAGTGATAAACAACCTCTGACTCATATTGCGCTGCAACACCTGAAACTAGGCGTTGCTTTTCAGCTTCTGGGATACCTAGTCGATCGTATGTGTTTTTAATTTCATCAGGCAGGTCTTCCCACGTTGCAGCCTGCTTCTCTGTAGAGCGCACGAAGTACTTGATTGTGTCGAAGAAAATTCCAGAAAGATCTGATCCCCAGTTGGGCATTGGCTTCTTCTCAAATAGAGCAAGGCCCTTTAAGCGAAGGTCTAGCATCCACTGTGGCTCTGATTTCTTAGAAGAAATATCGCGCACGACATCTTCATTCAGACCACGCTTAGCGTTGGTACCTACATCGCTCTTATCCGACCAACCGTATTCATAGTTGCCGATACCTTCGAGTTCTGGATGTGCGATTGTCATGCACGTACCTTTCGCTTTGTTGTAGCTTTTGTTATGGGTATGAAAGTGGTACACACGCCATCACCGTGTGCAATTGTTGCTAAACGTTGAACGTGAGTACCAAGTAAACGTGAGAGTGCTTCTGTCTCTGCTTCGCATAACTGCGGAAATTCGGATGCAACGTGAGCTATCGGACAATGGTGTTGGCAGAGTTCTTCACCCATTGGCTTCTTAGCAATACTGGCTGCATAACCTTGTTCAGTTAGAAACTGAGCAAGGGCCTCGGGCTTGTTGCTTTTCTTAGAAAGAGCCACGGTTGCTTTTCGCTCGATGTCATCAGCGCGAGATTGGGCAAAATTTGAAACTAAATGCTCTCCAGATTGTGCTGACATAAACTTCAATGCAGCTACTGCTAAGTCGTCATAAGAATGTTCGAATTGCTCGCGGCCCTTATCGCTCATGACAAAAACTTTTGAAGGTCTACCTCTACCGCGGTTGATCGCAGAGTGTGGTTCGCGTGCCTGTAAAACGCCATCTGCAACGAGTAAATCAAGATGGCGGCGAATTCCCGCAGGAGTCAGACCCAAGCGCTGACCAAGAACTGCAGCCGTAGATGGGCCATTTTCTAATATGGAACGCGCCACTAAGTCCCGGGTGCGAAGATCATCACCTGGAACTGGGCTTGTTTGGCCGCTCATTTTCACAACAGTATTGTGTCGTAATTCGACACCATCGGCCACTCGGCCCGCCTGAGTACCCAGTAGCCATAGGGTTGGGCCATGGCATCCACGCGCGCGGCTCGGGCACTTACTCCTCTTACTCTGGTCCTTCTTATCTCGCAGGCGGCAATCGTTGTCACCGGAGGCGCCGTACGCCTAACAGGCTCAGGTCTTGGTTGCCCAACGTGGCCAGAGTGCACGCCGGGTTCATATGTGCCGGTTGAGAATCAAGCTGAAGGCGTTTTTCATTCATGGATTGAATTCGCAAACCGTCTACTTACTTTTGTGCTGGTCGCCTTTGCACTTGCAACCTTAATTGCAGTTTTTCGTGCCGGAAGAAAAGATCTGCGCATACTTGCTGCTGGACAATTTTTAGGAATATTTGGTCAAGGAGTACTTGGCGGCATCACAGTTCTTACAAATCTCAATCCAATCTCAGTTGCTAGCCACTTCTTACTCTCAACAATATTGATTGCTGCTGCAACATCACTTCACACACGCCGCAAGGGACCCGCGATCAAGACAGGAATACGAGGACCTCTTAGTAGTTATTCCAAAACACACATGATGTGGGCGGCTTTAGTAATTATTTTGGGAACTGTTGTAACTGGAGCCGGTCCACATGCCGGAGATATAAATGCACCTAGATTGCACATTAGAATTCAAGAAGCTGCAATGTTGCATGGAACCGCAGTACTTGTACTACTACTCTTTACAGTGGCTTTCTATTTACGAAAAGATATTACTCACACAACCAAAAATCGCCTTTTGATTTTCTTGGGTATTTCTCTTGCTCAAGGAGTTATTGGATATATTCAATATTTGCAAGGCGTCCCTGAGTTATTGGTAGCAACTCACTTGTTAGGTTCTACTTTAGTATGGATTGCAGCGTGGCGAATCTGGCTATCCGTTCAATTTAAAGCAAAGGAAATAGCTCAATGAGTTCAATGTCTGGTTGGTCGGAGATGGATGATCGCGTAATTGCATATTCTCGCGCTCTTGCAGCAGATGCAGTGCAAAAAGTTGGAAATGGTCATCCAGGAACCGCAATGTCATTGGCACCTGTTGCTTACACTCTCTTTCAACGCCATCTTGTCCACGATCCTTCAGATCCACAGTGGGTTGGAAGAGATCGCTTCATCCTCTCTTGTGGACACTCTTCATTAACTCTCTACACGCAGCTTTTCTTAAGTGGTTACGGTCTTGAGTTAAAAGATCTTCAAGAATTTCGTACATGGGGTTCCCTGACTCCCGGACACCCAGAATTTGGTCACACTGCCGGCGTAGAAATGACGACTGGTCCACTTGGCCAAGGTGTTGCAACTGCAGTGGGTATAGCTATGGCAGCGCGCTATGAGCGTGGTTTATTGGATCCACAAGCACCTGCAGGTAGCTCTGTATTTGATCACAGCATCTGGGTTATTTGCTCTGATGGAGATTTACAAGAAGGCGTAAGTGCTGAAGCATCTTCTCTTGCTGGAACTCAAGAACTTGGCGCATTAAATGTAATTTATGATGACAATCGGATTTCCATTGAAGGTGACACACATAATGCATTTACTGAAGATGTATCGGCCAGATATCGAGCTTATGGCTGGCACGTCATTGATGTAGCAGCTGCTTCTAACGGCAACGTAGATATCGATGCTCTTGATGCTGCAATGGTTGCAGCTAAGAAAGAAACAACTAAACCATCTTTGATTCGAATGAAATCTGTTATCGCATGGCCAGCACCGAAGGCGCAAGGAACTGCAGGTTCACATGGATCAGCACTTGGCGATGAAGAAATTGCCGCAACCAAAACTGCTCTTGGTCTTAACCCAGAAGAAAAGTTTGCAATGCCAGCAGATGTATTGGCACATGCTCGCTTAGTAAAAGATCGCGCAGCAAAAGTTCGCAAAGCGTGGGATGCAAAGTTTGCAACGTGGCAATCAAGTAACCCAGAGCAATCACAGCTATTGGAACGTTTGCGCACTAAAGCATTGCCAGCTGGCTGGGATGCTGATATCCCAACATTTGCTCCCGGGAAAGATGTCGCAACTAGGGCAGCATCTGGTCAAGTCATTAATGCAATCGCTAAACATCTACCTGAGTTCTGGGGTGGTTCTTCAGATTTAGCGGGATCAAATAACACGAGCATTGATGGTGGTGGCTCATTCCTACCTTCATCCAGCGCGATTAAGGGTGCCAACCCTTACGGGCGAATCATTCACTTTGGAATTCGCGAACACGCCATGGGATCAATCCTCAATGGAATTGCACTGCACGGTTTGACCCGATCATTCGGTGGAACCTTTGCAGTCTTTAGCGATTACATGCGCCCGGCTGTTCGTCTTGCCGCACTCATGAATATTCCTTCCACTTTTGTTTGGACTCATGACTCAATCGGTGTTGGTGAAGATGGACCAACTCACCAACCAATTGAACATTTCGCGGCTTTGCGTGCGATCCCAGGATTAGATGTTGTTCGACCTGGTGATGCCAATGAAGTGGCCGAGAGCTGGAAGAAGATTCTGACTCGTGGCCGGGCAGCTGGAATCTTGCTCTCTCGTCAAAATCTTCCTGTCTTAGATCGCACAGAATGTGAACCTGCTTCTGGAACGGCTAAGGGTGCCTATATTCTCAAAGATGCACAAAATCCAAAGGCAGTTCTTATTGCAACTGGCTCTGAAGTTTCACTGGCAATCGATGTGCAGAGTGCATTGGCAAGTGAAGGAATTGCAGTTCGCGTTGTAAGCGCTCCATGTCTTGAATGGTTTAGCGAACAAGATCAAAGCTATAAGGATCAGGTGCTGCCACCTGCAATTAAGTTGAAGGTGAGTATTGAAGTAGGAATTGCCCAAGGCTGGCACCAGTTCATCGGTGATGGAGGAATCGCAATTTCACTTGAACACTACGGAGCCTCAGCAGATGCAAAACGTCTCTTTAAAGAGTTTGGTTTCTCCGTAGAAGCTATCGTCACAAAAATTAAGGCGGCTCTATAAGTGTCTGTTGCAGATGTAGCTAAGGGCGGAACTTCAATCTGGCTCGATGATTTATCCCGGGCCAAAATATCCGGCACAGATGCCCATTCTCTGCCATCGCGTATTGCAAAATCTGGCGTAGTAGGTGTTACAACCAATCCTTCAATCTTTGGCGCAGCAATTGCTGGCGCAGATGAGTATGCCGCTGATATCGCGGCAATGAAAAGCGCCTCGGTCGATGATGTTGTTAAGAAGCTAACCACTGATGATGTACGAGCAGCCTGTGATCTTTTCAAAGATATCTACTCATCAACTAAGGGCGTAGATGGACGAGTAAGTATCGAAGTTGATCCACGTCTTGCCCACGATACTCAAGCCACAATCGCACAAGGCAAAGAACTCTGGTCAATTATTGATCGACCTAACTTAATGATTAAAGTTCCAGCAACTATTGAAGGTTTACCCGCAATCACCGCTCTTATCGCCGCCGGCATTAGCGTAAACGTCACTTTGATTTTCTCAGTAAAACGATACGGCGCCGTAATCGATGCCTACATCGCAGGAATAGAAGCTGCGACCAATCCAACACATGTTCATTCCGTTGCATCCTTCTTCATTAGCCGAATCGATTCATCTATCGATGCCCTGCTTAAGAAAGATGGTTCAGAAGTTGCAACTTCTCTGCTTGGAAAAGCTGCAATTGCTAACGCCCACCTTGCATACCAACTCTTTGAAGAGAAGTTCTCCTCCCCTAGATGGCAAGCACAACTTGCTAGAGGGGCACATAAGCAGCGACCACTTTGGGCATCAACTGGTGTGAAAGATCCTGCCTATGATGACACGCGCTATGTTGTTGAACTCATTGCACCAGATACTGTCAACACAATGCCTCAATCAACATTAGATGCCGTTATAGATCATGGGAAAGTGCGCGGTAACACAATCACATCTAACTATGGCGCTGCAGTTGATGTTCTCAAAGGCCTCTCATCACTCAACATCTCACTTGATGCCGTAACAACTGAACTTGAGGTGGACGGTGTGAAAAAGTTTGCCCAAGCTTGGGATGATCTACTCGCTAACGTGAAAGCAGCTCAACAGGGATGATAAAGATTTCAGGACATGCGATCAAAAATATCGATCGCAGCGATGCTCGATATGTGGCGCTAACTCAAGTTCATGCACGTCTGGCTAAAAAGGACCCAACGATTTGGGGTCAGGCTGCGCAAGCTGAAGCCTCCATTCGCTTGAATTGGATTGATCTTCCTGAAAGTTCGAGAGATCTCTTGCCTGCACTGGATGCTCTTTATGCAAAGCATCGCGATAAGACAAAGGTGATTTTGTGTGGCATGGGTGGTTCATCTCTTGGCCCTGAAGTGATTGCACAGAGCTTTCAGAAGAAGCTCTTCATTCTTGACTCAACTGATCCAGATTATGTGGCCCATTCACTCACGGGTGATTTAGCAAAAACCGTTGTAGTCGTAAGTTCGAAATCTGGTTCAACAATTGAAACCGCTTCACAGCGTGCACTCTTTGAAGAAGCATTCACAAAAGCAGGGCTTGCGCCTCAAAACCACATGGTCATCGTTACTGATCCAGATTCACCGCTCGACAAACAAAGCCGCACAGCTGGTTACAGCGTCATCAACGCCGATCCAAATGTTGGCGGACGCTTTAGTGTTTTAAGTGCATTTGGTTTAGTGCCATCAGCTTTGATTGGTGTGGATGTCTCAGTTCTCCTTGATAGCGCCAGTGATGCAAAAAACGCCTTCCTTAAAGATTCAACTCTGGTTGTAGATATTGCATACCTACTCGCCTATCACGCAGGTCAATACCTCTCTTATACCGATGATGGTTCTTTAATGCCCGGCTTAAGTGATTGGGCTGAACAGTTGGTGGCCGAATCAACGGGTAAGAATCAAGTTGGACGACTACCAGTTGTAATTGAAAAAGCTGCCACAAGTGCCAATGTTTTTTCAATTGCATATGCCGGTTCGGCTGACCTAGTTGTTGAGGCTGAGCTTGCGGGGCAATTCATTATTTGGGAATGGGTAACTGCCTTGGTTGGCGCAGCACTTGAAATAGATCCATTTAATCAACCCAATGTCACCGAAGCTAAAGAGCAGACATCTGCATTGCTCAAAGAATGGGGCGGTGTACTGCCTGTCTTTACTGCCCCACACACTGATGGCGCGGTTGAAATATTTGGAGAAGGCGCTGATGTTGCCCACGCGTTAGCGACATTCATTCAAGGCATCCACAAAGATGGTTATGTAGCAATCATGGCTTATCTAGATCGCAAAGATGAAGCAAAGATTGCGCAAATAAGATCCATACTTTCAGAGAAAATTGGCAAGCCAGTTACTTTTGGTTGGGGGCCACGTTTTCTTCACTCCACCGGTCAGTTCCATAAGGGTGGTCAACAAAACGGATCATTCCTGCAAATCACTGGAACACCGTCAGCAGATATTGCAATCCCAGGACAGATCTTTGGTTTTAAGACTTTAGTTGCAGCTCAAGCATTGGGTGATGGAAAAGCGCTTGCCTCAAGAAAATACCCGCTCCTTCGATTTAATTTAACAAATCGCAGTGCGGGTATCGACCAACTTCTTGATGCTGTAAAAAAGATTTAGTCTTCGTCATCTCCACGAAGTTTGCGCAAAGCCTCTTCTAGAATCTTCTCGCCTTCAGCATCAGTGCGACGCTCTTTAACGTAGGCAAGGTGAGTCTTGTATGGCTCATTCTTAACTGGGCTTGGTGGGTTGTTGCGATCTCGTCCTGCTGGGTAACCACACTTTGGGCAGTCCCACTCAGCTGGAATAACTACTGTTTCTTCAACAGCAAATGATGGACGCACTTCATGCCCATTTGCACAAAAATATGACACATATGCGCGAGCAATCGAATCACCGCGTTCTGCCTCGCCCATTGGGCCGGCGCCGACTCGGCTTCCACGAATTGCACTTGCCATGTATTACTCCTTTTTAAAGTATGTAATTAAACGATTTACTTAAGAACAAGACTTAAAGCAACAACGAGTGCAAACCAAAGGCCACCAACAACAATCGTGATGCGATCTAGGTTGCGCTCAACTACTGATGACCCGCCGTAGTTTGTTGAGATACCGCCACCGAAAAGGTCGGAGAGGCCGCTGCCCTTGCCCTTATGCAAAAGGACGAGCAGGATCATAAGAACGCTTGTAATGACGAGCAAGATTGATAGAGCTAATTTCACGTTGTCGAACTCCTTGTTTCGTAGAGGGTAAGGATACCTGCAAATGCGACCGCAGTCTTACTCTGCTTGCGCGTGGAACTTCACAATCTTGGCTAGTTCTTCAGGATCTAGGCTCGCTCCCCCAATAAGGGCGCCATCCACATCGCTCTTTTTCATGATTTCTGCGACGTTGGAAGACTTCACTGAACCGCCATAAAGGATTCGCATATTCGATGCAATCTCAGCAGAGCCGATGTTTTCAATCTCTTCACGAATCGCCGCGCAGACTTCTTGAGCATCTTCTGGCGTAGCAACTTTGCCTGTACCAATTGCCCATACTGGCTCATAGGCAATAACAATCTTTTTTAGCTCTGGTTTAGTAAATCCTTCAAGGCCTGCACGAACTTGGCGAATCACATGGCTAACGTGAGCCCCAGATTCACGAATAGCTAACTCTTCGCCAACGCAAAAGATTGGAATAATCTCATTAGCAAGTGCAGCCTTAATCTTGCGATTAATTAATGCATCAGATTCACCATGAATAGCACGGCGCTCAGAGTGGCCGATAAGAACATATGTGCAACCAAGCTTGTGCAACATAGATCCTGCGATATCTCCGGTGAAAGCACCACTTGCCTCTGGTGAGAGATCTTGTGCACCATATGTAAGGCGCAAGCGATCTCCATCAATCAAAGTCTGAATGGAGCGAATATCAGTAAAGGGAGGAATGATCGCAACATCAACTGCGTCATAGTCCTTGTCATCGAGTGAGTAAACCAACTTCTGGGCAACTGCAATCGCCTCAAGGTGATTGAGGTTCATCTTCCAGTTTCCAGCCATCAATGGTTTACGCATGAGTGCTCCTTATAAGCCAAGTGCTTGAAGACCAGGAAGTTCCTTGCCCTCTAAATATTCTAACGATGCTCCGCCGCCAGTTGAAATATAACCGAACTCTGAGTCGGCAAAGCCTAGAGCACGCACCGCGGCAGCAGAGTCTCCCCCGCCAACAACTGAAATACCTGAAACCTTGGTTAAAGCTGTGGCAACAGTTTTCGTTCCTGCTGAAAAGTTAGCAAATTCGAATACGCCCATAGGCCCATTCCAAAATACCGTCTTGCATTTTTCGATTTCAATGGCAAAAGCTTTAGCTGACTCAGGACCAATGTCTAGACCCATTTGATCGGCTGGAATTTCATCGGCTGAAACTAGAGTGGGTGTGGCATCGGCAGAAAAGCTAGATGCAACAACGATGTCAGTAGGAAGAATAAGTTTTACGCCATTCTCCCTTGCACTTTCAATTAATCCTTCAACAACATCGAGCATCTCTAGTTCAACAAGGGAAGTACCGATTTCCTTGCCTTGGGCTTTAAGGAATGTAAAAACCATTCCCCCGCCAATAGCCAGAACATCAACTTTCCCAAGCAGATTCTCAATCACACCTAATTTGTCAGAAACCTTCGCTCCACCAAGAACCACTCCATATGGACGCTCTGGATTTTGTGTGAGTTTCTTTAAAACCTCAACCTCTGCTGCAACTAAGGTGCCAGCAACGTGAGGCAAAAGCTTTGGTAGATCAAAAACTGATGCGTGCTTGCGGTGTACAGCGCCAAAGCCATCGCCAACATATGCATCGGCCAACTTTGCTAACTGTGCTGCAAACTCTGCTCGCTCTGACTCTTCTTTACTTGTTTCAGCGGCACTAAAGCGAATGTTTTCAAGAAGCAGAATCTGACCTGGCTTGAGAACTTCAACTGCTGCTGTGACTACATCCCCCACCACTTGAGCTGGGAAAATAATTTCTTGTCCGAGTAACTCTCCTAAACGCTTAGCAACTGGTGCCAGCGATAACTCTGGTTTGGCTTCACCCTTTGGGCGACCCAAGTGCGCAGCAATGACAATCAATGCACCCTTTGCGAGCAGAGCTTGAATAGTAGGAAGGGAGGCTTTAATACGACCATCATCTTTAATGACACCATCTTTTAATGGGACATTGAGATCACAGCGTAGAAAAACGCGCTTTCCCGCTACATCAAAGTGTGCAAGATCTGACATTAAAGAGTTTTGCCAACGTGTGAAATCAAGTCCACAAGGCGGTTTGAATAACCCCATTCATTGTCATACCAACCAACGATCTTGACCTGGTTACCAATTACCTTGGTTAGACCTGAATCGAAGATACATGATGATGGATCAGTGACGATATCTGAAGAAACGATTGGATCTTCTGTATATGAAAGATATCCTTTGAGCTCACCTTGTGAAGCAGCTTTCATCGCAGCGTTAATCTCTGCTGCTGTTGCTTCCTTAGCAAGTTCAACAGTTAAATCTGTTGCAGAACCAGTTGGAACTGGCACGCGCATTGCATAACCATCTAGCTTGCCCTTGAGCTCTGGGAGAACCAAAGAGATAGCCTTTGCAGCTCCTGTTGATGTTGGAATCATGTTAGTTGCAGCTGCGCGAGCACGGCGTAGATCCTTGTGTGGGAAATCTAAGATGACCTGGTCATTTGTGTAGGCGTGAATTGTTGTCATCAAGCCCTTAACAATGCCCCAGTTATCGTTTAGAACCTTAGCCATTGGCGCAAGGCAGTTAGTTGTGCATGAGGCGTTAGAAATGATGTTGTGCTTTGAACCATCATATTTTTCATGGTTCACACCCATAACAATGGTGATGTCCTCATCAGTTGCTGGCGCAGAGATGATTACCTTCTTAGCACCTGCGCTGATGTGCTTTTGAGCATCGGCAGCCTTTGTGAAAATACCAGTTGATTCAACAACAACATCGGCCTTAACTGAGGCCCAAGGCAAGTTAGCTGGATCGCGCTCTGAAAAAACCTTAATTGTCTTGCCACCAACAGTGATTGAATCATCTGTGAATGTAACGTCAAGACCCAAGCGGCCCAAGATTGAGTCGTACTTGAGCAAATGCGCCAAAGTCTCATTGGGTGTGAGGTCGTTGATTCCGACAATATTGATATTTGGGTTGGTTAGCGATGCACGAAAGAAGTTGCGTCCGATGCGTCCAAAACCGTTGATTCCGACATTAATCACAGTACGTGTCCTTGCTACTA
>Ga0214919_10009865_pt1 | contig 12223 bp, 9 predicted proteins | sample LL1503_MetaG_FD_177994 | JGI IMG/M metagenome (GOLD analysis project Ga0214919, IMG submission 177994) | Freshwater microbial communities from Lake Lanier, Atlanta, Georgia, United States - LL-1503 | ecosystem: Environmental > Aquatic > Freshwater > Lake | place: USA: Georgia | collected 2015-03-15
TATTCCTGTTTATTTCTACCGCATGTATTTGGCAAAGATGAATCAAGTAATAGATTGGTCCCAAGCATACAAAAACTAAACCGAGGGGAAAAAACTTTATTTGGATCAAGAAACCAGCAGATTCCTCTACTACACATTCAAGATGCAATTAATTCCATAGTACTAGCGGCCGATATAAATGAAACTAATCTTTCAGCCCCACCAATGTGGTATGGAAAATTACAAACTTTAATAGAAGAATCAGTAAAAAGTAGCGAAATATTGAAATTAGTGGAGTATGATGAAACTAAAGACAATTACTCAATAAAGAGGGTTATATTTCCGAGTCCGTTATATAGTTTGAAACACTTACTAAATTATGAGCAATTCAAAAATTACTTACAAGAAGGAGTAGATTTGTGAGGCATACAGTTTGTATTGGTATTCCTGTAAAAAATGAAATTAATAATTTGGAATTGTTGAAAGATCAACTGTCAAATTTGATTAATAACCCAAAATTCAGGAATATTGATTTTCAAGTATTTATTAATGATAATATGAGTTCAGATGGGTCATCAGAGTTTCTAGATAGTTGGCAAACTAGCGATTCAAGAGTACGTGTATTTTTATTAAAACAACCTCTAGAATTTCAGGGAACAATTAAAGATTTAATGTCAAAATCTAGTAGTGATGCATTTGCCTTGGTTCAATCAGATTTACAGGACCCAATTATAATTCTTGAAGAACTTATTAGTACTTGGCTTAAAAATCCAGAATATATTGTTGCAGGCAGAATAACTTCTAGAAAAGATTTTTTCTTCACGAATTTAATTCGTAACTTATTCTACTGGTTATTAAGCTCGGCATCTGGCAAAAACTATCCCTCCGGATTTCAAGATTTTTATGTTCTTCCAAAATATGTTTATTCACAAGTTGCAGAATTATCTAATAGTGGCCTTTTTATTAGAGGTTTCTTAAATTTTTACTTCACTAAAATTATTTTTATTGATTATAAGCGTCATAAACGGCATTCTGGAAAATCTAATTTTAAATTTAATTCTATGTATGATTTAGCATTAGATGGCTTACTTCTTTATGGGAAAAAATTTATACGGATACTTTCACTTTTAAGCTTCCTTATTTTTTCTTTGTCAGTTATAGTTATTCTAATTATACTAACGATGTCTGTACTTGGTGTCGACTATGGAGTAAGGGGATGGGCTTCAATTGTACTAGGTATTTCCATTTTAACTTCAATTTTAGGTATGTTAGCAGGAATTATACTCGAATATTTAATTAGAATTCACGCTGGACTAAATTTAGTTAGACCAAGTACTTTGAATTCTCAAGATAACAGTTAATCAGTACTCAAGCAAATTTGTTTCAGAAGTTTAATGTTTTATTGCTCGTATAAAAATCTTTATTAACTTTTTAATCTTATGTGGAATTAAATTTTTAATTTTATCAATAAAGCTTAAATAATTATCTATAACAAAACTTAGTTCAAATTCTTTAGTAATAATATCTTGCAATTCGAATTGTGGAATGATCCCATATTCAAGAGTTTCTTCAAGGCCAATAATCATGTATCCATGGCAGTTTGTTGCTTCTACATTTTTCAAAATAGTATCGCTAGAACCACTTATGATACTTGCTATATTTACGCCTTTGATATTTTTTGTAAACATCACTTGACTGGTAAAACTAGGTATATCAACTAAAATCTTTCTAGATTTTTTGCTCATAAATACTAATTCATCGCTAAATAAGAATTCAATTCTCGGTTCATATTTAGTAAATGAAGAAAACTCTTCTATAAAAGCCAGCTTATTGTAATTATTCTGTATAATTTGTCTGCGAAGGATACTCTTAGTGTTAATTCCAATCCCGATACCAGTGTAAGAATTTATTTTCTTTGAGTACTCTGATTTTTCACCCTCCTGAAAGTGATATGCAATTGCATTATTCACAGTTTCGTGCGATATGCCTTTTTGTTGCAGTAATTTTATAAAGACAGCGTCGCCAGGAATTACACTATCACCCATTTTTGCTGCGTCGAATCTTTTTGTCTGTAAGTAATTATCTAATGAATTTGCTTTCAAGTTACCTTCTGGAAATCCACCATTACTTAGAAATACTTCACGGTTTACTAAACTGGGCATGTATAACCCACCATTACTCAGCGAGTTTTGCGAGATTCCTCGTGCTAATTTATAGAACTTCAATCTTTTAAAGTTCTTTATTTTCTTACCTAAATTAGATTTAATAGCAGAATCTGCAGGTGTCAACCGGCCACTTTCAATCAATTTTCCAACTAAATATTTGTTTTTTGAGCGATTTTGCATAATATTGTAAAGAAAACCGGGAGCATAAGCCATATCAGAATTTACTAAGAGTACATATTCTCCTTTTGATTCCTGAACACCAAAATTATAAGCTCGATACACTGAATTTATGTACCATTCATCTTTATATTTTTTTCCAGGCGCAACTTTAAAGGGGATTAAGTTCATTTTTAGGAAATTAACTACATCTTGATTTGCATCATTCGCAATAAAGAGTATTTCAACTTCCCCTGGGCCGAATTCATTCTTTAATTTTAGCAATTCCCTATATTGAAACTCGAGCCAGTCGATACCCGAGTAAATTAAAGAAACTAAAGTTACAACAGGTTGAGATTTAATTCTCAAACTCAGAGCTTCAGCCATACCCACATATTCACTTAGTGATAATTTTTTATCAAGATCTATTGACTCCCGAGATATTGAATAAAAATCATTAAATCTTGACCCTAAAAATTTTTTTTCTTCCTTAATTTGTTCAAGCTGAAGGTTTGATTCATCTATCAATCTCCATAAATTTTTGCCACGCTGACCATTACTCTTATAAACCGCGTATTTATCTACAATACATTTAACACTCGAGAATCCAAAGTGAAGGACCTTCAATCCATTATAAGCACGTATTTTTTGGATTCCCTGGGGATGCATCAAATTGTGCAACCCATTCTTAAGCTCAAATTTTAATTTACCATTGTTTTTCCAAAAGCGTACATTTTTAACATCATTAAAACCTGAATCAATTCGATAATGATTCTCAGACCTCCACAAATTTACTAAACCTAATTGGATACCATCATAATTTAATTGCGAAGTTTCAATTAGCAAACTTTCAATGTTCAGCCTACTATCTAAAATTAATTCATCCGCATCAAGCCAGAGAAACCAGTCAGTATCAGGAAAATATTCAACTGCCTTATTTAGCAAAATATTTTTGTTCCGTAACTCAGATTTAAAAGAGTTCATAGTATTCTTAATCATTAAATCGGCGTATGGTTCCATAAATTTGATTGAATCATCAGTGCTAAAGTCATCTAAAACTATTAAATGGTCGTATAAACCCAGATTCCACTTAATAAAACGTTCTAAATGTCCACTTTCTAATTCATTGTGCATTTGCAGCAGCACAGTGATAATCAATTTAAAGACCCCCAAGTAACATTACAGAACTATTCATAAAATTTTAACGCTAATTCTCTTATTCTCTTTTGTGACAATAATTTTTTAGAAAGAATTTTATTATGTCTTATCTTTTGATCTGTTGAGCTTAAATTTGACAATGCAGACAAGGCTGCATCATATACACTTGAAAAATTTGGTTCGACTATAGATGCTTCAAATCCCATTTCAATCCATTCGTTAGCGCAGGAGGTATCGGTTTGTATAGGATAGGCGCCAGCAGAGAGTGATTCTAGAAAAGTCGTGCTTATACCATCACTTTTTGAACAACCGATATAAATAATTGAACTTTTAAGTAATTCAAAGATCCTTTTGTGATCTAATCCGGATTTAATTGTCCAGTAATTAACACGATTGGGAAATATGTTTTTTATACTTCTTGCATCTGGTTCTAGATCAGGAGTAACAGAAACTATAAACAATTCTAATTCAGGAAAATTTTGAAGTAATTTCTTCCCAACCTCGATTCCAATACCCCCTAGACCAAACTTTCCGCCGTACCCTTTTATGTATAGCGATTTTTTAAGAGAAATCGGAATTGTGTCACTTTGCAAAAAATCTTGAGGCATTCCGCCTGTATTTGGTATTAAAGGTAGCGCACGACCCTTGAACCCAAATGATTCGGCTAAAATATAGTCTCTTCTGCATTCAGCTGAGTACCGGTCGGCAATACTAAGTAACTGTTTAATCTTATTTAAATGCTTTTCTTCACTTTGGTAAAAATATATATCGCTGCCCCAGTTGGTAACGATTAATTGGTAGTTATTTTCTCTATTTTTTTTGGATTTTAAATAGAGATAACCCGCATTTTGCATCTCTATTAAGTGTACGTGAGTAAATTTATTGGAATCAATAATTCTTTCAAGCTTTGCCTCTCTTGAGAAATAATTTATGAATTTACCAAGAATTGATGAGGTTATAAAATCTAGATATCCAGAATATTTCTTCTTATAGCCTTTCTGACTCGAAATGACATTCAAAAACCCTTTTTCAGATAACTCTAATATTCCCTGGTTAATCTTACGAAATCGCCTACTTGGAAATACAGTTATTGAAAAATCTTCATTTTCGAACTGCACTATCCATCGATAAAGATGGATGCTATCTATCATACCTACTACTAAAATATTCATAATTCCCGATACCTTTTAGATTTTTTAAGTATAGGCCGCAAAACTAAAAACATGTACCTAGAAATTGGAGTTAACATAATGTAAAGTACAATAGAAAATTTCGAATCTTCAATGATCATACGCCTGATTCTAAAAGCTTTTATGATTAATCTTTTGCCCTTTATTTTTGGTTCAAAAAAAACTAATCTAGCTGCAAAATAATAAGCATGTGATAATGCTTTCCTTTTCAGATTATCTGGCAAAGAATATGAAGTAATAAAATCTTCTATAACTGCAATACGCTCGCTTGCCATTTTGAATCCTCGCCTGGAAATTGAGCTGGATGCGGGGTGTAATCGCCATTGAGCCAATACCTGGTTTCTTTTAACGAATTGACCAAGGCGACTTAGGCGTATCCAAAAATCATAGTCTCCGACAAAAGTCCATTTCGGATTGCGCCCACCAATTTGTAGCGCAGCACTTTTGCGGAATAAAGTTCCGGGGCCAGGTAAACATTGAAATCTACCAATCATTAACTCATCTGAATATTCTGGAACTTCAACGATTTTTATAATTTTTCCGTGTTCGTCAATCATTTGCCAATTTGGGTACCATGCAACTACATTCTTGTTGGCTCTGAAAAATTCTTCTACTCCATTAAAAATTTCAGATGAGAACAATGGATCATCAGCACTTACAATTAAAACATATTCACCTATAGCCGCTAATAATCCAGTGTTTACCGCAGAAGATTCTCCAGAATTAGGCTGAGAAATTATTCTTATTTGGTGAGAATATTTGTTTAAAATTTCTAATGTCCCATCATTTGAGCCATCATTTACCACAATGTATTCAATTGCCTTATAGCTAATTGCATGTAGGACAGATGCAATGGTTTCCTCAATGTAAGCTTCCCCATTATAAACTGGGGTAATCACACTAATTTTTAGTTCCAATTTTTCACCATAAAATTAATCTACAATAGTCTTCTCGAGCTCTAAAAAACATATATCCCTAAGTAAGTGCCTTAGTTTTATTAGTCTATCAAGTAGGTTTAAAATTGCCTTGGTTGGGTGCAAACCTTGATAATCTGAGAGCATTGAGCAAGCCTAACCGCATATCAGATTTTCTGTAGTTAAATTGCCATAATCTGAGAGGACTATATGAAAAAAATTTTAATACTAGGAGCTACCGGAATGTTAGGTCATGCGGTTGCTGACCTATTTCGTGCTAAGACCGATTTTCAGCTTACACAAAGTTCACGCATTAACCTTCCAGGATACGTAAATTTTGATGCTGAGTCTGACAATGTTTCTGATTTACTAAGCGTAATTAAACCTGACTGGGTAATTAATTGTATCGGCGTTATCAAGCCGCACATCAATGAACAGTCTTCAGATTCAATTACGCGCGCGCTTCGTATAAACGCAATATTTCCACAACTTCTTTCTACTGCAACAAATAATCCAATTATTCAAATTGCGACCGATTGTGTTTTTTCTGGCGAAAAAGGAAGCTACATTGAATCAGATCCACATGATGCAACTGATGTGTATGGAAAAACAAAAAGTCTAGGTGAGGTACCTTCTGAAAATATGAAACACTTAAGAGTTTCAATCATTGGACCAGAAAAAGGAAGGACCACATCATTACTAGAGTGGTTTAGAAATCAACCAAAAAATTCTGAGTTAAATGGTTTCATAGATCACTTATGGAATGGAGTTTCAACATACCATTTTGGAAGGATTGTCTTAGGTCTAATTGAAAATGAATTTACGGACTTTACAAAAACTCATATAATACCTGCAGATGTAGTTACAAAAGCGGAACTATTAAATATTTTTTCATCTGCCTATAATAGGAGCGATTTAACAGTTGTTCAAACAAATAGTTTTAAAACTATAAACCGCACACTACATACTTCAAACTCAGAATTAAATTATAAAATTTGGAAAATGGCTGGATATGAAACTTTACCTACAATTGAAGAGATGGTAATAGAACAAGCTCAAAAAATTTAGCTATTAGATTTCCGAACTGTAAGATTTAGTAGAAAAAGGTTCAAATTTAGATTTATGGTGACCGTTGAAATTGTTATCGTTAAATCGCTGTAGCAAGTCCTTTACTATTCTATAAGATGCCCGTCCGTCCCCAAAGGGCTGTTTCCATTGGATTTTTTGAAGACTTAATAGTTTAGATATTGTGATATTTTCGCTTGGAGGATTAAATGGATCAAATTTAATACTTGCACCACATGTATACACCTGGAAACGCTCTGTGGATGTGCGCATTTGTATTGAGGGTACGCCCAATATCGCAGCCTCCTCAACGATCGTTCCAGAGTCAGTGAGCACTCCTTTAGAAATAGACATGATTTCAAGTAGTTCAAGATAACCAATTGGATCAACTTTAATAACATTATCAGGGAGTTTTAGTTCAAAAGCTGAGATCATTTTTTGGGTTCGATAACTTGCAGGGAAAATAACGGGATGGGTAGCAGCCGCTGCCAGATTTAATATATTTTTTAAAGCTGTTTGATTTTCAACATTTTCTCTTCTATGAGTTGTCATAACAAAAAAATCTCTATTTTTTACATTATACTTTTCCAGTAGCAGTTCTGAAATTTGCCTATCAGTCATTTTTAGTTTTCCAGTTAAGAAGTATTCTTGAATAACATCGACTATAGGATTACCCGTTACAACAATATTTGAATCAGGAATACCTTCAGCAATTCCTTGGTGTTTATAATCCTCTAAATAACAATAAATCAAATCTGATAGGTGATCAGCAATTGTTCTATATTTCTCTTCGGGCATTCGCCAATCATAAGATCGCATGCAACCTTCTATATGGACAACTGGAATATTTAATTGTGCGGCTGCAATAGAACCAGTTACTGTATTTGTGTCACCTAGGAATACAACCGCAGTAGGCTGCTCTTTGACAATTACTTCAGAAAGTTTCATAATCATTGACGAAACCAATTCTGCATCAGAATTTCCTTGAATATTCAGTTCAATTTCAGGAACAGCGATCTGTAATTCTCGGAAAAATACATCTTTTAAGTTATCTGAGTAATGCTGGCCGGACCAAACAAGTTTAAATTGGTCCCCTAAACTCTCCCTTAGCTCACGAATAATTATGCTTGCACGAATTACATCAGGACGAATTCCTAATACTAAGAAAAGCGGTCCTTTTTTCATTTAGCGTCGCACTATTTCCCACGGATCCCAATAGTCAAATGGAAAACGGAAATCATCATTTAGGCTCTCCACTAAAGTAGTACTGGAGAGAATCAAAAGTAATGCATCATCAGTAAGTGACATGAAGCCGTTCGCATATCCAGGTGGAATCTGAAGTGCTACAGGATTATTTGCAGTCAGAACGAATTTATCAACTGATTGATTTTTATCTGGTTTGGTTTTGTCTGTCATCTTAACAGCACAAGCTAAAACCGATCCTTTTAGTATGAATAATGTTTTAGACTCAAGCATATGGCCATGCCAGGCACGAATAAAGCCTTTTGAATGATTTGAAACTGTATAAAAACGTTTGTAATTTTGTAATGGAAATCCATTTACGAACGAAAGCATTCCTCTATCGTCTACCGCGCAGCCACCATTTATAACAGTAGGCACTTTTGGAAATTCACTTAACGTTGACATTATTTATTAATCCCCCATTGGAGTCGTAAACTTTCAGAGTTGTTGAATCTAGGGTTAGAAACATCTTTAATTCGCTTGCTCCAAATTGCCTCAGCAACTTGACTTATGCCGTCCTCAATTGTCCATTTAGGTAGAAATCCTAGTTGAGATCGGGCTAAATCTGAGCTGACACGGTAGTTTCTAGAATCCTGGAAAGATACTTCCGTTTGCTCAATTTTTGCGCTAGTTACAATACTTTTAACTCGTTCAGCAAGTTCAAGCACTGTTACATTTTCTGTGTGGAGATTATAAATTCCATTACTTTTGGTTCCTAAATGCGGAATCACGGCGGTTGCAACATCCTTTACATGAAGTAATGGTCGGTACTGTGACCCACCGAAAACACTCATCTTGTCTTCTAAAATTGCCCGAATTGTAAGTACGTTGAGAACTAAGTCAACTCTTAATCTTGCGAAGTTATCAGATATGCCAAAAAGTGTGCCTAACCGTAAAATTAATGTCGTTGCATCACTGGCCAGCAGTATCTCTTCTGCCTTTAATTTAGACTCAGCATAAAGTGACAGTGGCCCAGTTGGGCTAGATTCATTCAATAGACCCTCTTGAGCCCCATAAACAGAACATGTAGACGGAAATATAATTCTGCCACTGAAACTATTTGTTAGATTTCGTACTGATTCAATATTTGTTAGTTGAGTCAGTTTTGGATTTATTGCACATGCAGGATCTCCGACTAAAGCTGCTAACCATACGACAGTATCAGCCCATTTCAAATGTGGTTCGATCGATTTAAAGTCTAAGATATCACCATATGCAAAGTTAACATTTTTAAGGTACGAATCCTCGTAAGTTAAATTGTCGATAACTAAAACATCATGCCCCTCGGAGGTAGCTAAATCCGTCAGGTATCCTCCAACATAACCTGCACCGCCAACAATAAGTACTTTTGACATGGATCTCCTAAGTCACATTTAGGCCGAGATTACGTTGAAGTATACATTCATGTTAACAAATAATGTGCCTTATCGATATTTTACTCGCACGCAAGTAGACTAAGGCGGGGTGCAAGTAATTAAAAATTTAGACAGAGGTGATTCGCAATGAGTTCCCTATTTACTGCTAAATACCGCAAATCAGTAGTTATCCGCTCTCTAAAGATATTGCCTGGTAACGATAAACCAAAAATTATTGGCTCTATTTTCTTACAGATTTGTATCGGATTTTTAGACCTATTAGGAGTGGCCGGTATTGGTGTATTGGGAGCGCTGGCTGTAACTGGAGTTCAATCCCAATCTCCTGGAAATCGAGTTCATCGTGTTTTAGAATTGCTTGGAGTATCAAATTTTAGCTTTCAAACCCAGGCTGCATTAATTGCATTAATTTCTGGCGTGATTTTAATTTTACGCACAATCTTATCAGTCTTTATAACAAAAAGAATTTTCTATTTCTTAGGTCGCCGTGGTGCATTAATTTCTACAAATTTAGTTTCTCGACTGCTATCGCAATCATTACTACAGGTTCAAAGTAGATCTACTCAAGACACTGTATACGCATTAACTGTAGGAGTGTCAGCAATTACTCTGGGTATATTGGCGGCATCAATGGCAATTATTGCCGATAGTTCACTTCTAATCATTATTGTTTTTGGCTTGTTTGTAGTTGACGCTATTATGGCTATAGTCACAATAATTTTTTTTGGAATTCTAGGATTTATTCTTTACAAGTTGATGAGCGTAAAAGCACATCGATTAGGTTTCTTAAATTCTCAATTAAGCATTGAAAGTAACCAAAAAATTGTTGAGGTACTAGATTCATATAGAGAATCTGTTGTTCGAAATCGGCGGGATTATTATGCCCGTCAAATTGGATCTCTTCGGTATAAGTTCGCAGACATATCTGCAGAAATGCAGTTCATGCCCAACGTTAGCAAATATGTGATCGAATCTGGGATTGTAATCGGGGCACTGGTTATATCTGGTATTCAATTTGGACTTCAGGATGCCAGCCACGCAATTGCAACACTCTCAGTTTTCTTAGCTGCAGGTACAAGAATTGCTCCGGCAATCATGCGCTTGCAGCAAAGTATGATAACTGTTAAGAATTCAGTAGGTTCTGCAAATCCAACATTACAATTGATTGATTCTTTGAAAGATACTCCTAAAGTTAAAGAATTTACTGACGATTTAATTGTTGATCACAAAGGATTTAAATCTAATATCGAAGTTGATTCAATCTCACTAAAATATCCAAATCAAGATTCACCAGCACTTATTGACCTGTCACTTAACGTATCTGAAGGAACTTCACTTGCGATAGTTGGCCCATCTGGAGCCGGCAAAACATCGCTGGTAGATATAATTCTAGGCGTACTTCCTTGTGATACTGGATCAATCAAAATTTCTGGAAAAGAGCCATTAGTTGCCATAGAAGAATGGCCTGGCGCTATTTCATATGTACCACAAGATGTAACTATCTCAAACGGAACTATTCGTTCAAATGTGTCATTAGGATACCCAATCGAACTTGCCCTGGATGAAATTATTTGGAGCGCATTGGAGATTGCTCAATTAGCAAGTTTTGTAAGAAACTTACCAAATAAATTAGATACTCCGGTTGGTGAATATGGAACTAAGTTAAGTGGAGGGCAAAGACAAAGACTTGGGATTGCTAGGGCAATGTTTACAAAGCCTAAATTATTAGTGCTGGATGAAGCAACAAGTTCATTGGATGGCCAAACTGAATCTGATGTATCAGGTGCAATAAAGAATTTAAAAGGAACTGTCACTGTAATAATGATTGCGCACAGGCTTTCAACTGTTAGGGGTGCGGACCAAGTTGTATATATGGCTCACGGAAAAATTCTTGCCAGGGGGACCTTTGAAGAAGTTAGAGGACTGGTTCCTGATTTTGATTCCCAAGCTCAATTAATGGGTCTTTAGAGGGTCATAAAATGGTAAATAACTACCGCTAATATTGCGTGCGTGAACTCTGTTTTCTGGCTACCCAAGTGGATTTGGATCATTTATCTTTCATTTATCATTACAACCCCAAAGTAGGCTGGTTTAGGCAGTTTTCCATTGAATTAGGCTTCCGGTCAAAATCTAGGCACATAATACGAAGGTTTTCTCTGCCATCAGAGCAACATTTACCCCCTTTTGGTGTCTTACTAAGTAGAGGGGTCAAGACGTTGGCTCATCGAAAGCGGGAAATCAAAGTGTCACTTCGTAAGAAGGCTCAGGCCCCAGCGACTGTTGCTGCGTGGTCTGTTTCTGATTTATCCGCCCTTTATACCCAAAATCGGGCTTCCCTTATCGCTCAAGCCCGCCGAATTCTTCGCAGCGATGCTGATGCAGCAGAGGTTGTCCAGGATGCCTTCCTTAAATTTATCTTGGCAGCCCCAGAGCTAGATACCGCAGATCGTGCCATGGCATACCTTCGCACCACAGTTAACAATCTATGTCTGAATGTTATTCGTGCAACAGGATCTCGTCCTAACTTAATTGCAATTGATTCAGATGCAACTCAAGAGCGTCTATCTGAGATTGCTGCAGAAAATCACATATCAATGGATGCAACACTTGCTGCAGCAGAAGATGCTTCAATTATTCGCGAAGCTCTTTCTCGACTTTCAGAAACACAACGTACAGCTCTTGTGATGTGGGAAGTTGAAGGTCGTTCGACTAAAGAGATTGCAACTGCAATTGGAACAAGTGAGAAAAATGTTCGCCATGTTGTCCAGCGTGCTCGTGCTTCATTTATTCGCGTATTAACTGAATGGGTAGTCGATGAGAAAACTGGCGCTACTGCACTTGACGCTCTCTCTGGAACATATAAGAAAGCTGCAGAGCTTGCCAAGAAATCTTCAAAGGTGGCGCTCTCATTACTTATCGTATTAGTCGCATTCCTAGGCTTTAACTCAGTAACTGGAACAGAGTTTAATACTGGAACTGCA
>Ga0214919_10009866_pt1 | contig 12222 bp, 12 predicted proteins | sample LL1503_MetaG_FD_177994 | JGI IMG/M metagenome (GOLD analysis project Ga0214919, IMG submission 177994) | Freshwater microbial communities from Lake Lanier, Atlanta, Georgia, United States - LL-1503 | ecosystem: Environmental > Aquatic > Freshwater > Lake | place: USA: Georgia | collected...
TTGACATATAAATGCACCTCTATCTACTGCCATGTCGATAATTCCCTTCATCGGCATTTCCCATACAATCTTATACCGCTGCTTCATTTCATCCGGTATATCCAATTGCTGTACGCTACCTTGATTCGCAATAATGTTTTGCTTCACCGATTCATTCCATTTACCCATTTTCATCAATTCACGTACCAAATAATCATTCAATACAATGAATTCACCCGCCAAAGTACGTCGCGTATACAAATGACTGGTAATCGGCTCAATGCATTCCGTATTTCCAAGAATCTGTGAGGTAGATGCCGTGGGCATCGGTGCGACCAACAACGAATTCCTTACACCATGTTCCATAACCTTAGCGCGCAACGAATCCCAATCGTACCGCGTTGCCTTTACATTCCATAAATCAAACTGAAACTTTCCTTGGGATAAAGGTGAGCCTTGAAACGTAGAATAAGGTCCTTGTTCCTTTGCTAATTCCATACTGGTTTCCATAGACGCATGGTAAATGGTTTCAAAAATGTTTCGATTGACTTCACTGGCTTCTTCACTGATAAAAGGGTACTTCATTAAGAAAAAGACATCGGCTAAACCCTGTACGCCCATTCCAATGGGACGATGCCGCATGTTACTTCGCTTCGCCTTTTCCGTAGGATAATCATTGATGTCAATGATACGGTCTAGATTACGCGTCACAATCTTGGTGACACGATGCAACTCTTCATACTGGAATTCGCCGTCTTTCACAAAGGCGGGTAGAGATAGACTTGCCAAGTTACACACTGCGGTTTCTTCAGGATTACTGTACTGAATGATTTCTGTACATAGATTGGAAGATTGAATGACACCGACGTTTTGTTGATTGGATTTACGATTACATGCATCCTTGTACAGCAAATAAGGCGTACCCGTTTCCATTTGTGAATTCAAGATTTGAAACCATAGGTCGCGTGCTTGTACTACCTTGGTAGCTTTTCCTTCTGCTTCATAATGTTCATACAACGTACGGTAATCGTCGCCATACACTTCATTCAAGCCGGGACACTGATGGGGACAAAAGAGAGACCAACTCTCTTGCTTTTCAACTCTTTCCATGAAAAGGTCTGGTACCCATAGACCATAAAAGAGGTCACGCGCCTTTGAATTTTCATCACCCGTATTCCGTTTCAAATCCAACCACGATTCAATATCGGGATGTTCGGGAGACAAGTAGACGGCAATAGAACCGTTGCGTTTGCCACCACCTTGGTCTACGTAGCGTGCGGTTTCATTAAACACACGAAGCATGGGAACCAATCCGTTGCTTTTACCATTGGTACCTTGAATGGGTGTATTGGATGCACGAATGTTGTGAATGTGAATGCCGATACCACCGGCCCATTTTGAAATCAAAGCACAATCTTTCAAGGTATCAAAAATACCTTCAATGGAATCTTCTTGCATGGCGACAAGAAAACATGAACTTAGTTGCTGATGCTTCGTTCCTGCATTGAACAAGGTAGGCGTTGCATGCGTATAGTAGAGCTGAGACATCAAGTGATAGGCCTCTTGTACCTTGGCCAAATTCGTGCCATGAAGTGAAATGGCCACACGCATCCACATGTGCTGTGGTCTCTCTACAATCTTATCGCCTACTTTGAGAAGGTAGGCGCGTTCCAATGTCTTGTATCCAAAATAATCAAACAAGTAGTCGCGTGAATAATCAATCATGGACTGATAGGAGGAAGCAAGCTCGTACACACAACAAGCATACTTGTCACTGATACGTCCAGCTTCATCCAATGCACAGACGACTTCATAAAAAGAAGCCGACGTATTCTTGTGTAGATTGGAAATGACAATGCGACCGGCAAGTACACCAAAATCGGGGTGATTGGCACATTGAGAAGCGCACTCTTGTGCAGTCAATTCATCAATTTTAGAAGTAGAAATTTGGTCGTGTAATTGACTGATAATGTGAATGACCAATCGTGGAATGTCAATGGAAAGAATTGGATCCATATGGGCCAACTTTCGAATACGCTCCGATATTTTATCAAACAAGATGGGTTGTTTCGAACCATCACGTTTGATTACCTCCATGATGTATATAGGTGTGTAAAGTTTAAGTTCTTTTTGTATTATACTTACGACGCCTACGTTTACGCGTACCTCCAGAAATGGAACATCTGGGCTCTTTACATGTAGCGAGACGTTCTACGGATTCATTCATGTGTTGTTCTCTATGGTACATGCGGTCTACTGCATCTTTTATTTCATCCTTAAACTTTAGTTTAAAATCGTGAAGTATTGTTTTTTGTCGTTTTGGTTCTGATTGGTCTATGTAGGGAATGAGTGTATCAAATTCATGATGGGTAGGCGTGTACCCTTTCAAGGCAGCAGTCATAAGAATGGTAGGTGTACGTAACGTTGTATATTGAATTGCGGTTCCATTTTTTTCTAAGGCAGCAAGTACAATGTCTTCATCCATACGTAAATCCTTCGATGCAAATTGTAATGCCAATCCATTTTGTTTGACTGCATGCAAGACAGCGTCTCTGTCTGCTTTTAGTGCATCGGCATATCTTAGTGCGAAACCATTTACTTTTACAATCTCTTGCATGAATGCGGTGTTATCCCGTAATGTACGCGGGATATGGATTAAATTCTCATTTTCTTTGAATGCATAAAATGCAATCTCTACAAGTATTTCGGGAGATAAGAATTCAATACATTTACCATTACTGTTTATGGCATCAATGACTACTTCTTTATCGTGTTGTAGGTCCCTGGAAGCATATTGTAATGCCAACCCATTTTGTTTGACGGCAGCAATCACCACTTCTTTATCCCGCTGTAGTTCCTTTGCAAGACGTAACACCCATCCATTTTGTTTGACTGCAGCAATCACTACTTCTTTATCCTGTTGTAGGACCCTGGATGCATATTGTAACGCCAACCCATTTTGTTTGACTGCAGCAGTCACCACTTCTTTATCCTCTTGTAAGGCCTTGGAGGCATATTGTAACGCCATCCCATTTTGTTTGACTGCTAACAATACAATTTTTTTGTCATTGGTATGAGCACTATCTCTTAATGCACTTCCATCATGTCTTATTTTTTCTATTTCACGATAAGGAATCTTTGGAAAAGAAACACAATTACGTTCTTGTAAACGTATCGGTGCAACGATACTTTCTTGGGTATCAATCTCAATGGTAGGGTCGTACCGTACCCCACCTTTTAACCAATAGTACACTTTGTCATTTACATGTTCGTAATGTCGATTGTACATGAAGGTAATCATGGCTTCTTTGGTAGTAGAGTCTTTCGTGGCATCATAATGGGTCACCAATGCATTAAAATAATCTAGCTCTTCATCGGTAAGACGTGTCGCTCTACCAAAATCAATCAATACGAGTGTATTTTCTGTTTCTAAAATGTTTCCTACGTGAAAATCATTGTGATGAAATCCTAATTGAGTAAACATGATTAACAAACGTCGTGCTTTTGGATATAATTTCTCCGTTTTTGCATAAGGTGCGATATCACCATCTTTCGTAATTTGTTCCATAAAAATAAGACCGACACTGCCGTGTTGAAATCCCATGAAGGCAAGTCTTTTGTATATCTCTGTAAATACTTGACATTCTTCCTCGTTCACGATGGACGCGTACAATAAAGATGGTAAAATCATACAATCAAACTTTTCTACGGATTTTGTACTTGCTTCTTGATGTAAATGTACTTCCTCTTCAAATTGGTCAATGGTAACGGGATGTACATTACCCATTCGTTTAAAGGTAACGACTTTTACAAGAATGGTTTTGACACCACACGTACTGGTAATTACGCTAGATACTTCCGGTAAAGTTAATTTAAATAAAACACAATCGAATCTAGTTTGTAATATGGTTACGTTTGCATTTGAAAAACGAATTAATTCTGGTAAAATGTCTCCCTTTTGAAACAGAACACCGCCTTTCATGAAATATACTATTTATTTTATTTACGTCGTGTTTGATTTTTTCGAAATGCAGCGAGTGATTCTTTGGCCGTCATTCTGTACATATTCATGATAAAAGAGCGGTATTGATGCAGCCCTGGACTACGTGACATGATACCGTACAAGACGTGTCCAAACGTACCTACATCCAAGGTATATTTTGTTTTTTCAAATACTTCTTTTGGTGTATATCGTTGAAAGAGGGAAGAAAAATGAGTTATCAATGCATTCGAATAGATAGAATTCTCTACCCCAAATTCTTTATGATATTTGAATAAAGCAATTTTAAATGCAGGGTACCATGCAGGACCGTATAAGATTTGAAAATACATGGGTGATGAACCTAAGTAACGTTTTTTAACTAATGTATCGTAGTCTAATACTCTGCTATTTTCCCAATCAATCAATTTATATGTTTTACACTTCATAATGTTATCTAATTTAATGTCACCGTGTGCAATGGATTGTTGTTGTAGCTTGACTAAATCCGTCAATACATCTACTACCAAACGCCGAAATAAGTAGAGAGACATGGGTTTCTCTTGTAAGGTATCTTTACATTTACGTACTACGGTAAAACAATGTGTTTCATCATTGATAAGTTCAAAACCGTACAACGTGGTATTTTTATAAGGAATTCCATCGACGAGAGAAAGAATGGGTTGAATTCCTTTTAATTCACGTAGCATGTACGTTTTATTCGTATATCCTTGTAATCGCATAGGTAAAGATGGTGTTAAAAATTCTTTGACGACATATTCTTTCTTTTTATCTAATTGTAAAAGGGTGTCCAGTTCTTCTACGGGTACTTCCTTTTCTACAATGGTATGATTGCGTTTGATATAAACAAGAATTTGTTGAACGTCTTTTACGCGAATGTCTTGATAATCCATGACTTTTCCTTTCATGCCAACCCCATGTACAACACCACCATCCATAATATACCCGTTTATTTTCTAGACTTTCTAGTCTTTCTTCTTCCTCCAAATTTAGCATAAGACTGAAAAGCATCGTTAATCGCACTCGTCACCTTATTTAACATGCCTACTGTAGAGCGGTCTTTTGCTGATGTTGCAGCTTGTCTTTCTCTTTCTAGTATTTCGTTTATTTTTTTTTCTAGTCTTTCTCTAACTTCTTCAGGGGTTTCACGATAGTATGTATCATTTGCGCTAAATACTGGTCTTTCTCTATCTGTCATACTCTATCTTTTTATTTTAATTCATTTTAAAAATGAATTAGAAATATCCCTTGTATCTATACTATGTTGACGCTAGAAGATATTGTTGAAATGGATAACAAAAAAAATGAACATCTTCCTTGGAATAAATTAAATAAATCTCTCAAGTTAAAACGTATCATGGATTTTGCCAATCTCATGAAAGAACGTGACCAATTAGATGAAGAAAAGACTACACAATTAAAACAAATGTTACGCGATAAATTAGAGCGTAAATGTTTGCAGCGAACCAAAGATGTCATTTATAACAAGGAAGAAGAACGTATTGAATCCATACCTGCATTGGTATGTATACAACAAAAATATACCTTGCGTACCGATGCCGTATCCCCTCTACATTCATTAGCTCCTAAGAACAAAACAGTGAAGAAGTCATAATGTCAGGTAATGTTCCAAATTCAGGGCCATATACGTTACGGTCTTCTACCCATCCACAAAGAGTTCCATCCATATCAAATATGGTTTGTTCTTTAATACAAAACAATTGATGATTATAACTCCATAAATGCATATTGTTTTTCTTTTTCCAAAGAACACATGGGATACCTTGATAAAAGGTGACTTTCATGTTTTCTTTATTCATAATCCAAGAGGCGGGAAAGGGCGCTTTACGAAGGTCTTTTGAGGTAATCATACATTCCTCTTTGGTACTATCTATTTAAATCATTATAAAAAAGAAGGAACAAGGATACCATGAATAAGATTTTGAAGAACCATTTCATACGAGCGACGTTCCATACTGGTTTGACCTGTACGTATCATTTTATAAACGGTATAAGAATAGTCTGGATGAATGGTAATCAAACGTGGTGATTTTAACGTTTCATTTAAAATATAATCGTATCCGTAACTTATGACAAATACGCGGTAGCCTTTGTAACGTCCATAATATTTACGATGCCATGGAAAAATGGCATTAAATTCTTCTTTGTGAATGATGAGATACTTTTCTTCTGGTATAAAGTCTTTTACGATTTCCCATTTCATTTACTTTATTACGAGATTTGTGCTTAACTCTTTTTCCACCGCTAACAGTGCACCTACCTTTTTTACATTCGGGTTCTGCAGGTGCAACAAATGCGGCGGGTAGTTCAGGCACAGGGTCTTCTCTTACACGTTTTGTCTCTGGTTCTGCAAGTGGAGCATGTGCAGCGTGTGGTTCAGGTCTTGTACGTTTTAACTCAGGTCTTTTCTTTAATATAGGTGAAGGTCTACACATTCCATGGATACAACGTTCTACTGTTTCAGCTTCAAATGGATTAGGATAATCTGCCAATACAGTTTTTTTAGGTTTAGTGAACCATTCTGTTTTTATATTATGAAAATATAAGGCGTCTTTTAATGCTGGAGAAGCCGCCGGATTTTCATTTGCAGCATGAATGAGGGATGTAATCCTCTGTTGTTTTGTTGGTTTATCTGTGTGTGATATTGTTGGCATTTGTCTTGCATATCCAAAATCAATCATGGTTAATGTTCCATCTTCTTTTAGTAAAAAATTTTGTGGTAAAGGGTCGTTTTGGTCAATACCAAGTTCTATTCCCATACAATAAAGACGAAGTGCTTGATTTGCCATGTCAACCGTAAGATTTACCTCCGTTAAGTCCTTCGCATGTACATACTCCATTAAAATAATGGCCACTCTATATTCACCATACAGTTCTGGTTCTATTTCATCGCCATCTATATATATAAAATCATCAATATAAGTATCTAATTCATTAGAAGTAATGGTATCATAACACAATATAGCTGGGCATGGTGCAGTTCCCATGGTTGTCAATGCTCTTTCATACAATGTTTGTTGTAAATTTATTTCTCTTGTTAAATCGTCTACATCAATTTGAATTGTAGTAATGCCATGATATTCTAATTGCATGTCTAACGATTGTACTTTGAGAATAAATTCATGTACAGGTTCTTCCTTTTCATTTACAAATCCAGAATCACCTGGAAACGTTACCTTGAATACAAATCCATAACCACCATGTTGCAAATATTGAAATGTACTACCGCTTAAGATAACTTTAAGTTGTTCGTCTAAAGATACGGCTGTTTTTTTGTATACAACTCCGCCTCTCATACTATAAAATTGATACTTAAAACTTATTTATGTATCTATTATTGTATGGAAGAGACCGCAGTAGATTTAATGATTGAATACTGTCAAGACAACCTTGACAGTATGCATAAAGATTCTTTTTCCATTGAAATGATACAAGAAGTACGCGCCCTACTAGAATCACAATTTGATACCGTAGACGATGAAGTCATCCTCCACGCCTTGGTTCTCCTTCCTTGTGGACGCACCAGTTATCAATGTCCGCCCATGGAACACGTAGCCGAGCGTATTGAAAAGATACGCGCCAAGCCACAACCTGCACAACGTACGCCTGAATGGTATGAATATCGCCGCACTCTACTTACCGCCAGTGTTGCCTACAAGGCATTAGGTACGCCAGCGAAACAACGCGAATTGGCAAAACGTAAAGATGCACCCATTCATACGCACGTTTGTACAGAAGGTCCCATGCATTGGGGTGTCAAATATGAACCCATTTCCATTCAATATTATCAATGGAAGTACAATACCAAAGTAGAAGAGTTTGGGTGTATTACTCATGACGTATATACCAAGCTAGGCGCATCACCTGATGGCATCAATGTAAGCGAGGGACCACTCTACGGTCGCATGCTTGAAATTAAAAATCCATTTACGCGCGACATTACGGGAATACCTAAAGAAGAGTATTGGGTACAGTGTCAAGTACAAATGGAAGTATGTGATTTAGATGCGTGTGACTTTTTAGAAACGAAATTTGTAGAATATGAGAGTGAAGAAGCGTTTCGCGCAGATGGTACGTTTCAAATGACGGCAGATGGAAAACCAAAAGGTATTTATTTACAATTTTTAACAGAAACGGTCATGTATGAATATGCACCCTTTCAATGTACCGAAGAAGAATACAAAGCATGGGAAGAAAAACAAATGGATGGACGAAGTTGGATTAAAACGGCTTACTGGAAATTAGACGACGTGTCTTGCGTATTGATACGACGACAGCCTGAATGGTTTGCCTTATTTGTAGATAAGTTTACCAATTTAAATACATGTTCCATATCTACTGTAAATGAATAAGTTTGTAACCAGTCTGTTAAAAGTAAAACCAGAGTATAAAACGTCCACGTTTATGAAATATACCCTTTCGAGAGAACAACTCTTGAGTCTTCCTCTACTTCGACCACCGTATCAGGCCGATTTAGACGATACGAAAGTAAAAGCCATGATACAATCCTATGAAAAAAATCAAGAATACGGACATTTTAAAAATAACATTGTCGTTGCAGTGAGAATGACTGGTCAAAAATGTCTTTATTTAGTAGATGGTCAACATCGCGTAGAAATGTGTAAACAACATGCCATTGAGTACCCATTTCAAGTTCTTTTTTATGCCATTTTTACAGATGATGAAATGCGAGAATTATTTCGTGAAATCAATTATGATTCTTATAAAAATCTTACCTACGTATCTCTCGGTGCAGATACGGCAAGGTTAGTCGATGATTTTATGGACCATTACAAGGACAAGCCCTTTACAAAGAAAAAGGGAGAATCAAGACTGTATACCTTGAAAGGGTTTACGGATGCATTGTCTACGTACATTGCGCGTTTTACCGATTTACCTACACTTTTACAATGTATGGAAGAAAAACAAAATGAATTTATTCAAAGGGTTGATTTTACACATTCTTATGCAGAAGAAAAAGAATGTATTCAAAGTCAATGTATTTTACCATTGAAAGAATGTAATTTTATTGATTTTGTCATACATCATGCAGAGCCAGAGTACAAGGGAAAAGGCAAATCCATTTCCAAAACGATTCCGCTTACTTTGAAAAAGGCAGTATGGGACCATTGGATAGGAATGGGAGAAGGGAAAGCAAAGTGTCCCGTATGTAAAGTATCGCTGATTTATCAAATGTCGTTTCATTGTGGACACATTCTTGCAAAAAGTAGAGGTGGATTGAATACGGTAGAGAATTTAAAACCCATTTGTCAAAGTTGTAATTCTTCCATGGGAAATCAAAACATGAATGATTTTATTCATTTGTGTACCACTGGAATGACAGATAAGGAGGTGTCGACCCTAACGTAGTATTGTCTTTGTTTGCCGTCAAGTTGGGTCCTTTGTTCGTAATGGATAAGATTTCACCGGGCTGAAGAGCATAATTAAAATATCTCAAGTCAGACAAGTTTCCAGAAAATCCGCCATTCGAGGATACGTATACATTTCCATAATTTTGTTTTGGTACACTTGATAAAATGTGGCGTTTTGCTAATGCACCATTGACATAAATATCTAATGCATTGTTGGTATCACGTATCACTACATGTACCCATTTATTCATGGGAAAATTGGGTATTTTGATTTCTTCATTGATGACGTTAAATGTATTCATGACTACGACTAATTCATTGGTATTGGGTGAAATGTATAATCCGGGTGCATTGTTGGGCGAATTGACACCCGTATCGGTATCAATGTGTTGTTCCCCTTTATGGAAAATGTGTTTGTATTGATGATTGGAAGAATCTACATCCGTAATGTTCAACCAAACCGACCATGAAAATTCAATACCACTTTCATTATCGGATCGTACCAAGGGGATGGCACCATAGGCGGTAGGGTCTTGGGATATGATTAAGGGCGTATTTCCAGGTACAAGTCCCTTAATTAAATAAGGACTATCACTTTTGAATAAAAAGGGAACTACCTTGATAAAGAATTGAATGATAATGACACAAGCAATAAATACTAATAATATAAATAGAAACCTTACAAATGGATTGCTTTCATCCATATTTGGCATTGTAAAATAAGAACTCATATACTATAGTTATAAAATTCACGTTTCATGAATACATAAAGGTGAATTCCATTGGTCAAATGGAGTAGACGTAGACGTAGATTTACCGGATGCAATCAATACATTCAATGCTTCTAATCTACGTTGCAAGGATTGTTTCGAAGGTACTTTCCTAGATAATTGTTTCCATTTCCATTCAAATTGTAAAGCGTCTCTCCATGTAGGAAAGCCAGATACATAACATACACGAGTCCAGGTATCATGACTCGTGTATTTTGCGCCACCTTTTATTTCACGATTATGCTGTCTTAATCGTCTATCTACGTTGACGGTAGCGCCAACATAGGTTTTTTTACCGGATTGTAATAAATAAACGTACATATTATAGAAGGGATAAACTTACATAGAGAAGTAAACCCGACAAGGCCGAACGAACAATGAGGGAGGTATTCTTGTCCTTTACTCCGGCGTCGCTAAGAAACTTAAAAACGGGAGCAGAAGCGAGAAGTAAAAAGAGAATGGCGCTGATAAGTCCGCTTACAATTTTAAGGTCCATAAGATAGATTTATATTTTTTCCTAAAGAATTTCGTTTAAAACGTAAATGTTCTAATTGAATTTGTCCTAAAATAGAATTAATATCTTCTAACTTCATTCGAAAATAATACGGAATTTTTAAATTTCCTTCCTCAGGTGCATGCAAAAAATGTATCGCTACAATATATTTTGTAGAAGACGTAGGACAATCATTCTCCGGTTTACACAAATAGACTTTTTTAAAAGAACACGCTAATTTATATAAATATTGTATGGATTCTGCAGTGGTCGTATTTGTAATTTTGGAAAGATAGACACCATTTTGTTCTATACACTGTAAACTCTCTAAAGAAAGGTCATCGGTATTATCTATGATAAGTGGATATAGACCCTGCGGTTCTTCGCCTACGAATAGAGTTTTACCTTTTTGTATGGAGTACATGGGTATCAAATCCAATAAAGAAATAGAATAATGGTAAGTACATTCTAATGGCTTAATGTATCCATCTAAAGACGTAATCGGCTCTGTTGTTTTTTCTAATACAGAATTCGATATTGTCCTTGGTAATAAAAAATGACTCATAAGGAATAACATGGTTAATTTTTAAGTATAAAAAGGATTGCATACATCCATTTTTCTAAATGATAAATTGGACGATAATTATTATTAAAATATTGTAAAAAGAATACGCATTCTTTTACCATGGCAGAACGTTGAGATACCGTTGCTTTGATATTGGTAAGCAAATAATACACAAAGGCTTCTACCCCCAAATCAAAGATAAGAATGGAATATAAATCTTCACGTAATTCTGCCATGGTACATGTATGTAGGTTAGCAAGGATTTTTTGAAACAAGGGCTTATTCGTATCGATTTCTGTATGTTGAAAAGAGGCTTTTAAATTGGAAGAAGGTACTATACCTAAAGCCTGATGCCTTTCCAAAGAAGGTCTTGGAATAGAAAGGACTTTACATTTTGACAATAAAGTATCGGGTAAAAAAGAAATCGATTCTGTTAAAAAAATATATTTGACAGAACCTTGCATATAACTATAAAAAATTTCCAATAATTCGTGATTGATTTTGTGAATGTTTTTACAAACAATGATACCCTGTTTATCGGTATACTTATTCTGTATGATTTCTACAATATGTTGATAAATATCATCCCATAACAGTTTTGAATTACATCCTAATAAATCCATATCTACTTCATAATGAATATCACTGATTTTAATGTAAAAGGGACTTGATGTATTGATTAATAATTTTTTTTCGTGTTTCAATTGACTAGGACTATACTTTTTTACAATTTGTAGCATTTGTGTATATTTTCCAACACCAGACGGACCGTATAAAATCAACGGCTGAAATGATTCTAGAGGTGGAAAGGATGGAATATCTGGTCGTAATTCCCCTGTATAAGAAAGATAGTCTATGAATTTATCCATATTTTAAATAGTCTGTATTGGTTTAAATAATTTCTATGAATGAAGTATCATGCAATGGTTCAAAAATTGGTGGTATCAAGAACAATATTATAAAATTACAAAAGAGGGGGACCAAAAAAGCATCCAGGATGAGGGTGCATTTGAATTTATTGT
>Ga0214919_10009867_pt1 | contig 12222 bp, 10 predicted proteins | sample LL1503_MetaG_FD_177994 | JGI IMG/M metagenome (GOLD analysis project Ga0214919, IMG submission 177994) | Freshwater microbial communities from Lake Lanier, Atlanta, Georgia, United States - LL-1503 | ecosystem: Environmental > Aquatic > Freshwater > Lake | place: USA: Georgia | collected...
CAGTCCGGTTGTACTCCCCGGCTTCCGCGACCGGGCAGAAGTGCCCTCCGCGATCCATCAGCGCGAGGGTCGCATTCGGCAGTCTCGAGGCCAACTGCTCCGAAAAATACGCCGGCGTCACCATGTCGTCCCGGGCGCAGATCACCAGCGTGCGGTGCGCGATCCGGGGCAGGGCATCCCACCCGTCGAACTCGAGGATCGCGTCGATGCGCGAGGCGAGGACGGCCGCCGGTGCGAGCCCTTTGAGGGATTGCTCCGCCCGAGCGTCGATCGCGGCAGCGTTGGCCGTGTAGTAGTAGGGCGGAAACAGCACCAGGTTGCCCAGTTGCGAGTAGGGCCCGGTGCCCTGCGCTGCGAGCACGCCCTTGCGGACCTCGAACAGCCGCCTGAAGTACGCATCTGCCCGGGGCCAGGTGGCGGAAAGCACGAGGCGGTCGATGCGGGCGGGGGCATGTGCCGCAAGGTGCTGGCCGATCGCGCCGCCGGTGGAGTGTCCTGCATAGTGCACCCGGTCGATGCCCAGGTGATCGAGCAGCCTGAGTGCGTCATCGGCCATCTGCGCGATCGAATAGCGGATTGCCGAGTGCGTGGACTGGCCGGTGCCGCGGTGGTCGAGGATGATCACGCGGTAGTGCTTCGAGAACGCCTCAACCTGCTTTGACCAGAAACTGCCGATGCCGCCCAGGCCGGCGACGAGCAGCAGCGGTGCGCCGGTGCCGTGTTCCTCGTAGTAAAGGCGCCCCGCGCCGTAGGGCGCAGCGGGCAATGGGCAATACGGCATGCGAGGCTCCTTGCAGTGCTTCCATGTGGAATCTGCATCGTAGCGCAGGTTCCCGTAACAGGGGATTTGCTTTAAGGTATGTGGCTACGTCAATCATCCCAAGGTTCGAAATGACAGCGTCAATCCCGCGGCTCCTCGCCGGTCTTGCACTTTGCGCGGCGGCGTCCTTCGCCCACGCGCAGTCCTATCCCACCAAGCCCATCCGCTGGGTCGTCCCTTACGGACCGGGGAGCACGGACATCCTCGCGCGCATCCTCGCGCCGAAGGTGGGTGCTGCCCTCGGCCAGCAGATCGTGGTCGAGAACCGTCCGGGGGCGGGCGGGAGCATGGGCAGCGAGCAGGTGGCGAAGGGGGCGGCCGACGGCTACACGCTCCTCTTGGGTGCGGCGGCGTCGCATGCGGTCAACCCGGCCCTGTATTCGAAGATCGGGTATGACGCAGTGAAGGACTTCGCGCCGATCATCAACCTCGCGAGCATCCCCAACGTGGTGATCGTCAACCCGCAGGTGCCCTACAAGACCATCCCGGAACTGGTGGTCGCGGCCAAGGCCCAGCCGGGCATCATCACCTACTCGTCCAACGGGGCGGGCACCTCGCAGCACATGTCTGCGGCGCTCTTCGAGATGCTGACCGGCGTGAAGATGGTGCACGTGCCCTACAAAGGCAGCTCCGAGGGCGCGATCGCCGTCACCCGCGGGGACGTCAACGTCATGTTCGCCAACCTGCCGCCGACGCTTGCGTTGATCAAGGACGGCCGCGTGAAGGCTATTGCCGTCACGACGGCCAAGCGCCTGGCGGCGTTCCCGGACCTGCCGACGGTCGCTGAGGCAGGCGTCCCCGGCTACGAGGTCTCCACGTGGTTCGCGCTGTTCGGCCCGGCCGGCACGCCCGAGCCGGTCGTGCAGCGCCTCAACCGGGAATTCGCCGCCGCGCTTGCCGATCACGACACCCGGGAGAAACTCCTCGCCCAGGGCTTCACGCTCAACGGCGGCTCGCCCCAAGACCTCGGCGCCCTGGTGCGCTCCGAACTCGTCAAGTGGGCTCGGGTCGTCAAGGAGTCCGGCGCCAAGGCCGAATAACCGGGGACAGACCCGGGTCTGTCCCCGATTTAATCCGGGGGAAGCCGAACCGTGGCGAGGTTTTTCGGCGTGGCACGCGCAAACGCTTCCGCGCCTTCGCCGCCGGCGCCGCCCAACGGGATCGTGGCGTCGTAGATCCATTTGGTGCTGCGTGCCGCGCCGCTGCCGACCGGCTGCGCCATCGCGTCCGAGGCCGGGCCGCCTGCGCCCGGGATCACGCCGATGTCGCTCTGCGGGTGCACGCGGCTCGCCATTGCCCAGAGGATCTCTGCCGGGTCGGTGGCGCTCACATCGGGATCGATGGCGATGGCAAGTCGGGCGAGGGTGCTCGGCCCGGACAGGGCGGCGAGCAACGCCGTTTTTGCCTGACCCGCAACGCGCGGCGCGAGTTGCACAATCGTGACAAGTCCCCCGGTCTGCGGGGGGCAGTGCACGTCGCGAAGGTCCAGGCCGCCTTCAATCGGGCGCAGGTGGCGCGCGGTGAGGATCTCGCTCGCGACCGCCATTGCGCTGGTCGTGTCCATCGAGGCGATGTCGCTCGGCTGAACGCTCAGGCAGGCGTCGTAGGTAAAGCGCACGGTATCCAACGACACGCCGGCGTACCCGGCAATGCCCGGGATCGCACTGGTCTGGCTGGGCGAGGTCGGATCGATTTCCCCGTCGATCAGTGCGCGCGCATCGGCTGGGTAAGGCAGGCCTGCGCTGCCCACCAGCGGCACGGGTTTGCCGGCAAGGGCGCCCGCGAGTGCGTAGTCGGCTGCGCAGCCAAGCGTGCCGATGGCGGCGGCAAGGATCACACCGGCAGAGGGGCCGAGCACCATGCGAGCACGCTGCCGTTTCGACAGCAGCGCGGCAAGCCGCGGCGTATCGAGCGCAATCTGGAGCACTTCGCCGGAGCGGAATGCGCGCACGAGGCACAGCGTGTCGCCGAGCACGAGCACGCCGGTGACGATCTGATAGCTGTCGTTGGATAGGGCATCCAGGCGTGTTTGCCGCAGGGCGGGGGCCGGCGTGTCCACAGGCGCGAGGCGCGTTTCCGAGCGGTCGCGCAGGGTGAACACAAATCCATCCGTTTCCACGCCCAGTGCGCGCGCCCAGTCTGCGCGCGATGCGGGGTTGGCCGCCCAGGTGTAGCGCGAACGTTCCGTGGCATCCATGCGCGGGTCGAGCGTCGCGTCGAACAGCGCCTTGGTGCCGGTGCGGTGCATGGGATCCACGCCCGCATCGAGCGGCGAGGCGTTGTCCAGCGTGAATACGCGCGTGCGGTCGATGCGCGTGAGTCCCACCAAAGGGTCGAACCTTGAAGACAGCGCGCGCAGAACCTGCCAGGAGTCGCTGACGTCGATGTCTTTGTCGACGGCAACCAGCAGCTTGGGGTGGAGGTAGGGACTGGAGGCCGCCGCCATCAGTGCAATTTTTGCCTGCCCTGCATAACGCGGTTGCATGCGCAGCGCGACGATCAGGGGCGACATGCCCCCCGGGCAGCGGATGTCGGACAGGTCCACCAGCCCGCCATCGACGGCTTTCAGGTGTTCCGACAACTTGGCTTCCACCACGGCGCAGGTGATCGAGTGTGCGTCCGAGGGCGCCATGCCGCAGCTCATGGCGTAGAACACGGGTTTCTTCCGGCGCGTGATCGCCTTGACCCGGAACACCGGTGCCGTGCCCACCTTGGAGTAGGTGCCGGTGACTTCGCCGAAGGGGCCTTCGGGGGAAATCTCGTCCGGGAGGATTTCGCCTTCGAGCACGAGTTCGGCGTCCGCAGGGACTTCGATATCGATGGTCTTGCACTTGACCAGCCGCACCGGCTCGCCGAGCAGTCCGCCGGCAATCGCCAGTTCGTCCGTGCCGAAGGGGGCGACGAAGGCCGAAGCGAACATGATCAGCGGATGCCCGCCGATCACCATCGCGGCTTCCATGGGGCGGCCGAGCTTCTGGTGCATCTGGTGGATGCGCATGGCCTGGCGCGGCAGCATGTAGTAGCCGGTGGTGTTGCGGCTGAGGATCTGCGCGCGGTGCACGGACATGTTGCGGATGCCGGTTTCGGGATCCTTGATGATGCACATGCCCGATGCGATGTACCTGCCCGGGTCACGGTCGGAGGTCCACATGGCCGGGAGCTTCATCAGGTCGACGTCATCCCCGGTCGCGACGACTTCCTGCACGGACGCCTCATCGACCATCACCGGAGGCACGAGGCTGCGCAGTCGCTGCGCGAAGGTGTCTACGACCTGGGACTCCGGCAGCCCGAGCGCAATCGCCCACATCGAGCGGTCCATCACCAGCTGGCTGGCGACTTCCCAGTCGGGGAAGCCGGTAACGTTGGTGAACAGGCACGCCTTGTTGCGTTCGACGTAGGTCCGGTAGGAAAGCGCTGAGACGTCCTGGTCGACGTCTGCGGCGCCGGCATGGACCTGCAGCCGGCCGGCGGCGGCCAGGTCTTCGAGGTGGCGGCGCAGCGACTGTCGTGAGACTGCCGTGATGCTGAGCGGTGCGTTCATCGATCAGTCGCCGATTTTCGGGCCGAACCCGGAGGCTTGCTCGACCGCCAGGGTGTTTTCCGGGCGGGCAAAGGGCTCGGGCGCTGGCTCGCCGGCCGTGCGCGGCTTGCCGATCGCCGCGAAAAAATTATGCAGGCCTGGCGGCAGGTAGGTCCAGGTCATCTTGAACTCGCCGGGGCCGTCGTTGATGATTTTGTGCCGCGTCCAGCGGCCGGCAAACATTGTGGTGCCGGGCACCGCCTTGTGTGCCACGCCGTCCACAACGAAGGTGCCGCTGCCCTCGAAGCAGAAAAGGATTTCGTCGTGCGAATCGTGCCAGTGCTCGCGCACGTAGCCGCCCGGGGCGATGACCTGCACCCCGAAGGAGGTGTGATTCGAGCGGCAGTTTTTCGGGCTGACCTTGATGATGCTGTAGCCGTTGGTCGGCTTGGGCTGCCAGTACGATTCGCCCTCATCGGGCTGGAGCACGATGGCGTCTCCCTTGTCCCAGGGCTCGGTGCCGGTCACGGCGCTTTCTGCGGGTTTGTTCATGGCGGGGTCCTCGGGCTTTGGTCGATGCCGCATTGTCCGGCGAAGCCGCCCCGGGAACAACCTCGCCTGGGTTCGTGCAGCGAAATGGTGCCGCGGGCCGGGGCCGTTGATACACTGGGCGCCATGAACCTGGTCGTCTTCGGAGCCGCTGGATTTGTCGGGGTGAATGTCGCCGAGGCGCTTGTCGCTCGCGGGCATTCGGTTGTGCTGGCCGACCGTGATCCTCCATCGGCTGAGGTGCGCGCCGCGCTTCCCGGCGCCCGGTGGTTGCAGGGCGACGTGCGAGACGCCGAATTTCTCGAACGCTGCATCGCCGCCGGAACGGACGGCGTGGTGTGGGGCGCTGCATTGACGGCGGATGCGCAGCGCGATGCCGCGGAGCCCGACGCGATTCTCGCGGTCAATCTGGTTGCGCTCGCCGCGGTGCTGCGCATTGCGCACGGGCGTGGTGTGGAGCGCGTGGTCAACCTCGGCTCGGTGGCCGCCTTTGGCGAGGCTGCTTTCCGGGATCAGCCCCTGGACGAGGACGATCCGGTACCCGACCCGCGCAGCCTGTATGCACTCTCCAAGTTTGCCGGCGAACGGCTTTGCCAGCGGCATGCGGGCCTCACTGGGCGGTCGGTCATTTCGCTGCGCCTGTCCTCCGTGTTCGGGCCGTGGGAGCGAATGACGAGCGCGCGCGATACTCCCAGCCCTTTCCTCCAGTTGATGGCCCTGGCGGAATCGGGCCACGAAGCGCGCCTGCCAAGGGCTCTCATGCGTGACTGGTTGTACGCGCCCGATGCCGGCGAGGCGGTGGCGCGCGTACTCGAAGCGGATCGCCTCGCCCACACTCTTTACCATGTCGGCCCCGGGCGCGGCCACGCTGTGCTGGACTGGGGCCGGGCACTGTCGGCGTTGCGCCCGGGATGGGTTTGCCGACTGGCCGGCCCGGACGAACTCCCCAATGTGGACCCCCAGGGGGCGCGCGATCGCGCACCCATGGCGACAGGCAGAATTTCGGTGGATGCGGGGTTCGACGCGCGCTACGATGCAGAGGCGTCGGTCGGACATCTGGATACATGGAGCCGTGCGCATCCGGGGTGGTTCACGAAGGGCGCAACGAGGGACACAGGCTGAGATGGACTTCAAGGAACGCACCGTCGTGGTCACCGGCGCCGGCTCGGGCATAGGGCGGGCCTGCGCCCTGGCTTTCGCCGAAGCGGGGGCAAGGCTCGCAATCGTCGATCGGGACTCGGCGGGTGCCGAAGGCGCGGCGGCGTTGGTACGGTCTCGCGGCGCGGAAGCCCTGGTCCGTGTTTCGGAGGTCTACGACCCGCGCGCGGTGGAAGGGGATGCCCAAGCCGTACTGGACAAGTGGGGACGGATCGATGTGCTTGTCACCAGCGCCGGCTGGTCGTGTGGCGGCACCGTAACCACGACTTCGCCGGATGACTGGGCCAGAGTGTTCCGGGTCAACGTGGACGGCACCTGGCTGTGGGCGCGTGCGGTGCTGCCTTCCATGCAAGTGGCCAAGCGCGGCGCGATCGTCACGGTTGCATCGCAACTGGCCATCGCCGGCGGGCATCACAATAGCGCCTACATAGCGTCGAAGGGGGCAGTTATTGCGTTGACGCGGACCATGGCGTTGGACTATGTCGCAGACGGAATCCGTATCAATGCAGTTGCGCCCGGCGCAACCGAAACACCGATGATTGCCCGGGCATTTTCGCGGGCACCGGATCCACTCGCGGCTCGCACGAGTGCCGCGGCTCGCCACGCCATGGGGCGGCTCGCGCAGCCCGCCGAGATCGCGGCGGCTGTGCTGTTCCTCGCCAGCGACGCGGCGAGTTTCGTGACCGGGACGGTGCTCCCTGTCGACGGCGGCTGGCTCGCCGCCTGAGCAGGGCGGCGCAGTCTGTGGTACGGTGGTTGCGCGACCTTCTCACCACTATTCCACCGAACCGGAGACATCGCATGCTCTTCAGGATCCTGATTGCCACCGCAGGTTTTGCTGCCAGCCTTGGCGCCATCGCCCAAGTCACCACGCTGCGCATCCACTCGTTCAGCGCCCCGCAGGCCCTGGACCAGACCAAGCACCTGAATCCCTGGGCCGAGAAGGTCACCAAGGAGTCGGGCGGCAAGCTCAAGGTCGAGGTCTATCCGGGCATGCAGCTCGGCGGCAAGCCCGCCGACCTGCCGCAGCAGCTGGAGGACGGCGTGGTCGACATCATCTGGACGATCGCGGGTTTCACGCCGGGCCGCTTTCCGGGCCTTGAGGGCGTCGAGTTGCCGTTCATGAATACGGGTTTGTCGGCCACTCATAGCCAGGCGACGATGGAATTCGCCCAGAAGCACCTGCTCGACAACGAGTTCAAGGGCATCAAGATCATCAGCATCCACACCACCGACGCGGCGATCCTGCATTCGCGTACCAAGCCCTTCAAGACCCTCGATGACTGGAAGGGACAGAAGGTGCGTGTAGCCGGGCGATTCATCGGCGAGATGGTCAAGGCCTACGGCGGCGTCCCGCAGGGCATCCCGCTGGGTGGCGTGTACGAGGCGCTCGAGCGCGGCCAGGTCGACGCCATGCTGATCAACTGGGCGATCACGCAGCCTTACCGCTTCTACGAAGTCACCAAGTTCCACACCAACAACGCGCTGTTCCAGGGCACGCTGTTGACTCTGATGAACCAGAAGGTGTACGACAAGCTCGCCCCGGACATGAAGAAGGTCATCGACGCGAACTCCGGCATCGCCTATGCCAAGTACATCGGTGAGGTCTGGGACACCACCACTGCACCCGCCATCGCGGCGACCCGGAACAACAAGAACGACATCTTCGAACTGCCGCCTGCTGAACTCGCGCGCTGGAAGGCCGCCGCCGCGCCGGTGTACGACGTCTGGATCGGCGAGATGAACAAGCTCGGCCGCAACGGCAAGCAGATGTTCGCCGACCTGCAGGCGATCACCGCCAAGTACGGCAGGAAGTAGTCGAGTGTCCGGGACGACCGTGCCCGTGGGCCGGACTCCGTTTCTGTACCGCCTCGCCGAGTGGTTCGCGGCCGCGGGCGGGCTGGCGCTGTTCGCGGCGCTGCTTGTGACGGTCGCCTCGGTCGTGTCCAACGACCTGGTTGGCAGGCCCATCCTCGGTGATACCGAGATTGTCGAGATGCTGATGGGCATCGCGGTGGCGGCATTCATGCCGTGGTGCCAGGTCAGGGGCGCCAACGTCATCGTCGACTTCTTTACGATGAAATTCCCGAAACGGGTGAACGACGCGATCGACGCGTTCGCCTATGTGGTGTTCGCGGTCATCGTGGCGGTGCTCACGTGGCGCCTCGTCGAGGGCACCTTCACGCAGTACGAGCGCGAACGCGTGTCGATGTTCCTCAAGCTTCCCCAGTGGTGGGGCTACGCGCTGGCGAGCGTCTCGGCGGTGCTGTGGGTGCTGGTGTGCCTGCGCACGGCCTGGGACCGGGCGCGTTCGGCGTTCGGGCGGCCATGAACAAGTTCGACATCGGCGTGTGGATGTTCTTCGGGACGCTAGTGATCATCGGGCTGCGCGTGCCGGTAGGGGCGGCCATGTTGCTGGCCGGGGGACTGGGCTATGCCGCGATCAACGGCTGGGATCCGTTGCTCAATACGCTCAAGACCATGACCTACAGCAAGTTCTCGGGGTACACGCTGTCGGTGATCCCGCTGTTCCTGCTGATGGGCGAGTTCGCCGGCAAGGGCGGCCTCTCGGCGGCGCTCTATCGGGCGGGCCGCGCGTGGTTCGGCCACTGGCGCGGTGGGCTTGCGGTCGCGACCATCGGCGGCTGTGCTGCATTCGGCGCGATCTGCGGCTCGTCGCTTGCCACGGCTGCAACGATGTCGCAGGTGGCGCTGCCGGAAATGAAGAAGCTCGGGTACTCGGACGCGCTCACCACCGGCGTGCTCGCCGCCGGTGGCACGCTCGGCATCCTGATCCCGCCTTCCATCATCCTTGTGATCTACGCGGTCTATGTCGAGCAGTCGATCGGGGCGCTCTTCATCGCCGCCGTGATCCCGGGGCTCATCGCCACGGTCCAGTACATGATCGTCGTCAACCTCTACGTGCGCTGGTTCCCGAACGCCGCCCCGCAACTGCCGAGGTCCTCCTGGGAAGAGCGCTGGCGGGCCACCGCCGGCGTGTGGCCGGCCGGGCTGACCTTCCTGCTGGTCGTCGTGGGCATCTACCGGGGCTGGTTCTCGCCGACCGAAGCCGCCGCGATCGGTGCAGCCGTCGTCGCGCTTCTTGCGGTGTTCTACGGCGGCATGCGCTGGAAGGGGTTCTACGAGTCGCTGCTGTCGACGGCCGAGACCACTGCGTTGATGTTCATCATCCTCCTCGGCGCGGAATTGTTCTCTGCCGCCCTGGCACTGTCGCAGATGCCAACCGAGCTTTCGAGGCAGGTGGTGTCGATGAACGCGTCGCCGTGGCTCGTGATGACCGTGATCATCTTCATCTACCTGGTGCTCGGCTGCTTCATGGAGTCGATGGCGATGGTGCTGCTGACCTTGCCGGTGTTCGTGCCGGTGCTGCTCGGCCTGGACTTCGGCATGAGCCAGAATGCTCTGCTGGTGTGGTTCGGGATCCTCGTGTTGATCAGTGTCGAGGTCGGCATGATCAGTCCGCCGTTCGGATTGAACCTGTTCCTCATCAACGGGATGGCCAAGGACGTGCCGATGGCGCAGACCTACAAGGGGGTGCTTGGGTTCTGCGCCATGGACATCATCCGCCTCGCGTTGCTGATCGCATTCCCGGTCATCGTGCTCTGGCTGCCGGGTATCCGCTAGCGCTCAGAAGCGGGGGTGGGCCGGAACGAAGACCGGCTTCACGAGCCACCTGCGGGCGATTTCACCATAGCCGCGGAAGTAGTAGTTGCCGTTGTGAGCGAGCACCTTTTCGCGGTTGGCCCGCCAGTACCCGGGGATCTCGAACCAAGCCATCTTCGGGAACACGTGGTGCACGGCGTGCAGGTTGTTGTTGAGGAACAGCAGCGACCAGAACGCATTCGACTCGGCAATCGCCGTGCGCTGCCCGGGCCGATCGCCATACCGGTGCTCGATGAATGAGCGCACCCATCCGAGCCCGAAGGCGGGCCAGGCGATCAGCACGACGTAGTGCCACCAGGGCATCCCGGCCACGCCGGAGATGTACCAGAATAGCGCCGCCACCATGACTGCGTGGGCAACCCAGTGAGGCAGGTGTGAAAAGTCCCCCGCTCGGACGCGCGCGGTTTCCCGGATGACCAGCTTTTCCAGCCTCAGGACCGGACCGGCCAGCACGCGGCCGGCCAGGGTCTGGTTCGCCATCAGCACCGCGCGCCGCGCAGTGGAAAGTTTTTCCCAGTCGGCCTTCTTCCAGTACACGGATTCGGTGTCGACACCGGGTTCCGTCAGGTGCGTGTTCTGGTGATGTTTGCGGTGGGCTTCGTAGTAAAGCGGGAAGGGCAACCACAGCCCGACCGGGGGCATGACGACAGCCCATCGCAGCCATTTTGGCGCCGAAAGGAAGGAGTGGATGGCCTCGTGCTGCAGCGAGAAGTGCCATGCGACCACGTAGGCACCCACCGGGACGATGACCCACCAGGGCAGGCTCGCGTGGAACCAGATGACGGCCGCCCAACTTCCGTAAAGGACGAGCGCCACGAGCCAGGTGGGGCCATCGTGGCGGAAGAACCAGGCTTTCACGGTTTCGTGTCGCGTGCGAACGCGTGCGGGAACTCCGGCGTGTCATAGGCCTTCATTGCGGCATAGTGCGCTTCCGCATCGGCCAGGAAAAGAGCGCGTGTGATCGCGTCCACCGTGCGGGGCACGGCGAATTTCATGGCATTGATCGACGAGCCGCTGGGCCCGAAGCTGACGGTGGCGCCGAAGTCGAAGAGGTGGATGTCGGACAGGAACGGCGCCCGGCCCGGCACGCGCTCCAACAGTTCCTGGCCGGGTCCGAGGTAAGGGTAGGACGCCAATCGTGGGTTCACTTCGACCGCCGGGGCCGTGTACCGGTCGCGCCAGGCGGCGACTTCGGATGCCCACGGTCCGAGTTCGGCGCGCAGCGACACGTCCATCTCGAATCCGGTCCCGCAGATCAGGAAGTCGGCGTGATGAGCGCCGCTCGGGGTCGTGATGCGCACCGCGTTTCCCTCCACGGCCACCGCGTCCCACGGACTCGAAGTGTGCAGCGAGAAATTGGCATGGCGGGTGACGCGGTTCCAGGTTTCCACCGGCAGCGCCTCGCGAACCGACAGCAGGTAGTTCATGAAGCGCCAGCGGCGCGCATCGTCCAGCGTCCCGAAGTGGCGCAGGAATCCGGGAAAGGAAATGGCCTTGTACGGCTGGATGCGTTGCAGTTCTGCGCGGCGGCAATGCAGGGATACGTGGGCGGCTCCGGTCTCCAGTGCCGTGGCGGCGTTGTCGAAGGCGGAAGCTCCGGCCCCGAGCACCGCAACGCGCTTGCCGGCGAGCGCGGTGAAGTCGATGGGTTCAGAGGCATGCGCGCGGAACTTCGAGGGCAACGCGGCGACGTGTTCAGGCATCCACCAGCGGCCGGAAGAGGCAATGCCCATGGCGAGCACGACCTTTCGGGCATACAGCGTGCGTTCCGTTCCTTTGCACCGGACCCTCGCGGCTATGCCACTGGGCGCGGGCTCGAGCGACACGAGTTCCGTATCGCTTTGAACCGGAAGGCCGAGAATATCGCGGACCCAGAGCAGGTAGTCATGCCAGAGTTCCTTCGGTATCTTGTTGACGGCCGCGAAACCTTCGGCGCCGTGCTGCGCCTCGTACCATGACTGGAACGTGAGCGAGGGGAGGGCGAGGTCCGGTCCGGTCACCGTCTTCCAGGTGCGCAGGGTCTGCATGCGTGCGAAGGTGCGCCAGGGACCCTCCAGACCGCGTGGCGCGCGGTCGATCACAAGGATATTGTCGACCCGCTCCCGCAGGAGCATCGCCGCGATCGCCTGCCCGCCCTGGCCTGCGCCCACGACCAGCACGTCGAGGATCCGCTCTCCCGAGGATGTGCGCCGCTCTGGCACCCAGCGCGGTTCGGGGTATTTGATCAGGTCGAGGTCGCGCGCCACCCTTGCTTTCAGGGCCTCCAATCCAACGGGGGGCGTGTCCGAGGTCACTTCGGCAGTTCGCCCGGCAGCGTGAACCGCTCGCGCGTAGTGCAGTACTTGTTGCCCCAGAGGCGGCCAACGGGTTTGTAGAGGTCTTCGTTGATGCGGTTGTTCTCAGGATCGATGATGCCCTCCGCCGCATGGATCAACAGGATCTCGCCGAACAGAAACACCCGGCCCGGTTCGAGCTGGGTCTTTTCGCGCAG
>Ga0214919_10009868_pt1 | contig 12221 bp, 8 predicted proteins | sample LL1503_MetaG_FD_177994 | JGI IMG/M metagenome (GOLD analysis project Ga0214919, IMG submission 177994) | Freshwater microbial communities from Lake Lanier, Atlanta, Georgia, United States - LL-1503 | ecosystem: Environmental > Aquatic > Freshwater > Lake | place: USA: Georgia | collected 2015-03-15
GAGCGCGGCTGTCGCGCGATCGCGTTCGGCCACACTGAGCGCGAGCGCCTCGCGAATTTTCGTGAGCTCAGCGCGACGCCGAAGCGGACCGTCCGACGAGGTCGAATCGGGGAGCCACACCGCACCGCGCGCATCGACGAAGGCGGAGCCCGAGTCAACTGCCTTCACCCGACCGAGCAGGGTACGCACCCACCCACGCACCGGTCCTTCCGTCTGCACCGAGTCGGAGAGTTCCCCGGCTTCGGCGGCGTCCGGCAGCTGGGCCACGACGTCGAGCGGCAGCAGGAGCAGCGCACCAGGATTCGTACGACCATGCCACTCGCGCACCGCCGTGGCCACGCCCGCATCGCGAATTACGACGGCGTGCACCGTTGGGCCGAGGAAACGCTCCACCAGCATGGCGGTGTTCGCATCGGCACCGATGTAATCAGAGAGCGGGCCGAGTACGGCGCCTTGGCCGAACTGCTCGCGGTCCTTGAGTAATCGTGCCGCCCCAGGGGCGAGCCCTACGCGCTCACGTTCGAGCCCTTCAATGGCGTTCACGCGTCCGGCGAGTCCCGCCGCGTCTTCTTCAGCCTTCCGCGATTCTGCGCGCGCGGCGGTGTCTTTCTCGCGCCAGTCGCGGGCATGATCGCGTGCCTGCGACAGTGCGCCGTCCGCTTCGAGCGCGCCACTCTGGGCAATAGCGAGCTGTTCGTCGGCGGTCGCGAGCTCACGTTCTGCAAGTCGCTGCGTGGCGGCGAGCGCCTCGTGTTCCACGGCAAGCGTGGCCGAGCGCTGCGCGACATCGGCGAGTTCGTGTTCCGCGCCTTCACGGTCGAGCTCAAGCCGGCGTAGCGCATCGCGCAACGACCGCACATGCTGGTCGGCGCGCTCAAGTGCGGAGCGCGCGTGCGCGACGGCGGTGCGGGTCGTTTCTTCAACCGCCGATTGTTGCTGCAATGCCTCCACCGCGGCCTGCAATGCAGAGGTGGTCTGCTCTTCCTCTGCGCGCGCGGCTTCCCATTCCGCCACCACTCGCTCGCCGATCGCGGCGCCTTCGCTCCGCTCCGCTTCGGCGCGCTCGCGACGGCTCACCGCATTGCGATGCCGTTCTTCGGCTACTGCAATCTCACCCTGCAACTTCAGCGCGGCCTCGCGAGCCTCGCCCGCTACGCGAGCGCGCTCATGGCGCACCGTCTCCGACGCGGCACGTGCGGCATGCGCCGCATCGCGCTGCGATTCCTTGACGGTGACTTCGTTCTGCGCATGCGGCAGGTGCTCGCGCAGCTGGATCAGCCGTTCGTCGAGCTGCTCGAGTTCGTCTTTCCATGCGGCCATCTCGCGCGACGCGAGCGTGAGCTCCACGGCGAAGCGCCGTGTGGTGATCTCCGCGTGACGCTCGGCGCGCTTGCGCTGACGCGCCAACGACCGCACCTGGCTCGTGACTTCGTTGATGAGGTCGTCGAGACGCGCCATGTCGGCGGTGGTCTGCTCGAGGCTACGCTCCGTGCTCCGACGACGATCGCGGTACAGGCCCACGCCCGCGGCTTCTTCAAACAGTTCGCGTCGATCATCGGGACGATCCGACAACAGCGCGTCAATCATCCTGCTCTCGATCACCACGCCGCTATCGGCGCCAAGCCCCGTGCCGCGCACGAGATCGTGAATGTCGCGCAGGCGGCAGGGGGCACGGTTCAGGAAGTACTCGCTGTCTCCGGCGCGCGAGAGGCGCCGCGTGATCACGACTTCCTTGAACGGCACCGGAAGGGCGCCGTCGTCATTGTCGAAGTGCAGGGAGACTTCCGCCAAATTCACCGCGCGTCGCGCCGATGAACCTTGAAAAATGACTTCCTCCATCTTCGCGCCACGCAACAGCCGCGCGCGCTGTTCGCCCAACACCCAACGCACCGCGTCGGACACATTGGACTTGCCGCAACCGTTCGGCCCGACGACCGCCGTGACCCCCTGGCTGAAGACAAGCTCAGTGGGATCGGCGAACGACTTGAAGCCATGCAACTCGAGTTTGGTCAACCGCACGTTAGAGCATTCTCCCTAGACGATAAACGACAGTCGCCGGAACACCGGCCCGCCGCAACTGCGCTGCGAGGGGTGCGGCCTGTGCCGGTGTCTCGAACGCTCCGGCCAGCACACGTACCCGCCCATCTGCCTGCAAGAGGGCGTAGGCCATAATCTCCTTGGCACGCCACTCTGTGACCACCGCCTGAGCCTCCGACGCCGAAACGCCATCAGCCACGAGCAGTGCGTACGGCAGCCGCACGACCACGCCGCCTTCGGCACGCACCACGCCCTTCCGGCGCAACAACTGCAACATGTCATCCGCGTCGGTGCGCCTCGCGTAAGCGCCGACGATTACCTGATACCATACGGTCCCTCCGCCGAGCGTGACCGGGGACACCGTGACGGCGGGAAGCAGAATCGCCTTCTCGCCGTCTCGCAACACGGAATTTGCACCCGCGACCGTGTTTGCCGCTACGACATTGACGGCGTAGGGGGAACCGAGTACCGAATCCGCACCGGCAGCCGGTTCATTGAGCGGGATCGTGTCCGCCTTGGGGACCACGAGCAGCGCCAGGGTCGTGTCAGGAGGGGTGGGGGTTGGAGCCGTCGACCGGGGCTCGAGGAGGGCAGGGGTCGCAGAGGCCGCAGGGGCCGCAGAGGCCGCAGAGGCCGCAGGAACCGCAGGAACCGCATGCCGGGCGCGCCACGCACGCGCGCGCCATCCCGCTATGCCAAGCACCGCCAAGGCCGCGAAAATAGCCACCACGCGCTTCCAGCCCTTACGGGGCCGGTCTAGGCGCGCGGCACCGGAGGGGAATCCGGCGCGCGCCAAAGCGCCCGCCCGCCAGCTCGTTTCGGGTGCCAACGCGGGCAAGGGCGCCTCGGCGGCCCCAAGTAGGTGGTAGGCGTGCTGCCGGTTGAGTGGAACATCCACGGCAATCACGCCACCCGTCAGCGCGGCCAACTGGTCCAGTCCCACGGCCCCCAAGGGGGTGATCAGCAGGAGGAGCCCCCCGGCTCGCTCGAACCCACGAATCAGCTTGTCCCAGCGCTCGTGGCGGAAGAACTCCTCAGTCGCCACCGGAGGGGTTCCCGCCGGAAGCACGAACAGTCCCTCCGCGTTGTGCGCGGGCCGCGCGATCTCATTGAGCGACAGGCCGTCTCGGAAGCAATCGGTCAGTCCGGCCGCGTCCTCGCCCCCGGCGAGCTCGTACAGCGGGAACGCGAACCCCGTGAGGTCACCAATGGCGACCCCCCGCCGGCCACGCCACCCATGGGCCAGCCCGATCGCCACGCGACTGGTGGTGTCGGGGTCGAGCCCCACCACAAGCGCGGATGAAACAGCTGTGAGGGCATCCGCGAGTCGGCGCCCTTCAGCCTCCCAGTAGTCGCGACCCGACGGCGACGCCTGGTGCTCGGCCTGGTGCTCGGCCTGGTGCTCGGCCTGGTGCTCGGCGTTGGGAATAGCGTCGGTCATGGCGTCGTCTCAAAGACCCAATAGGGAAGCCCCGTGCGCTTTCCCGCCTTGTCCGCGGCATCTTTTGACTCGTACGAGCCATACACAATCCGCCAGGCCGTTGTGCCATTGGTGGTGAGCGCAACCACCTGCGTCGGCTTTCCGTCCACTTTGATGGACTGGGCCATCGCCTTGGCGCGGTCCTCGGACAGCAACGAGGCAAAGGCGACAGCCCATCGGCCAACAATCGCCGGTGCCTTGGCGGGCGCGCTCGCGGGCGCGCCCGCGGCCGGCGGTACGACCGGCGGTACTGGCTTCACGACGGACGGTACGACCTTCGCGGCTTGCGCAGATTCTGGCGCTCGCGGGGTTATGCGGGCGCTGTCTGCAGGCGCTCCAGGCGCTCCAGGCGCTCCAGGCGCTCCAGGCGCTGCAGGCGGACCCGCGGCAGGATCATCGGTCGAGTCGTCGTAAAACTTGACTGGCGCGTCCAGGCCGGCCGCGCGCGGACGGAATCCGTTCCACCGGACGAGCGTCCAGCGGTCGCTCGCACCTCCTTGGAAACGCACCCGTTCACGACGTGACTCAGCGTCCACAACGACCACGTCGCTGTCCTTGACAATCACGATTCCGCCATCGGGGCCGATAAGGGGTAGGTCTTCACGCCATTCGGTCCGCAGCGTGCCGATTAACCGACCAGTGCCAATCGCGAAGACGAATGTTGAGTCGCTCGAGGCGGCCTTGATGAGGAGATATTGCCCGTCGGAGTCAATGCGCAGTGCGGTGGCGACGTCCGGGAGGTCGACGGTGCGATCGACCTTGTCGGCAAAACGGTCGACAATCGCAATCTGCTTCTTCCCCTCAAGTGCAACGAACACGCGGTCGCCACTTGGCGTAGCCACGAGTGCCGTCGCACGTTGCGGCAGCGCGATCGTCTTGGTGCGGACAAAGTCGCGGACACGAATACTCACAAGCCCAGAGTCGCCGGTGAAGTAGATGCGGTCCCCGATGTCGGTGCGCATGACGAGTTCCGGGTGCGGGACCGAACTGGTGTCGGTGATCCGCGGCTCGGGCGGACGCAACCGGCGCAGGCGCGAACGCCCGCCGTCGTCGTGGACGAGCACGAGCGATCCGTCGGGCAGTGGAATCAGGAGGCGCGCCGCGGGCGCTGGCGCGTAGGTCCAGCTTCCGCTCGGCGTTGTGCGCGATACCTGTCCGTTCTCCGTGAGTCCGTACACCGCCCAGCCGTCGGCGCTCGTGACGCCAGTGAGGGTGCCGGTCGCGGCAGGGGTTGCGACCGCGAGTCGGAGATCAAGCCGACTCGCACTCCCCTTGTCGTCGAGATACGCAATCACCCCTTGCTCGTCGTCGAAGCCGAGGACGCGTCGCATGGGAGGGACGCTCTGGGTCGATGTCCAGAGCGCGGAGTCGCGCCCCAAACGGTAGGCCTTGGCGGCCCCTCCGTCGCGTGGCACGCGCACGAGAATCGCGTCGGGACCGTTCGCCGCCGACGAGGAAGCCGTACGACTCGCGGCATCACCGCCCGAACAGGCCGTGAGCGCGAGCAGGATGAGGAGCGTTCTGCGCACGCTGCAATCTAACTGCGACGCGCCCAGTACGGAAAAGCGCGGCGGTCCGGGTCTTCCCGGCCGCCGCGCCACTACTTCCTGTTCCTGAACCCCGCTAGAACGATTGACCGATCGACCACCACCAATACCCCTGATGGTTGAACGAGTCGAGTGGGATGGCGTAGTCCAGCCGGACCATCGCAAAGTTGAACAAGTTCAGTCGCAGCCCGTAGCCGTAGCTCCGGAGCAAGAAGCGCTGCTTGTTGAAGTCATAGACATCGGGCTTGGCCACGGACAGCGTGTGTCCGGAACTCCACGCCATGCCGGCATCATAAAAGAAAAGTCCGTCGAGCGGCGGGAGCGACACCGGCAGAATGCCCAACTCAAATTTCCGGATGAGCGGGAAGCGCAACTCTGCGTTCATCACGAGCGTGTGGCTGCCGACGAGCTGCATCAGCGAGTTGCAGTTCGTCGCGTTCGCTGCGCCGCAGTTGGTCGACAGATAGTTCTCGCGATCGTAGCCGCGGATGTACTGCGGCACGCCGATATATTTCTGGATCAGGTTTTCCCCCGGCCCTTGCGAGATGTCGGCGTAGAATCGCGTGGCCAACGTCAGGAAGCTGAAGGCGATCGCATCATAGCGGCGCAAGTCCGCGAGTACGTTCACGAACCCCTTCGTGTCGCGCACGCCGACCCAGGGCGCCACCTCGACGCGATAGCGATGGCCGTAGATGGGTCCCGTCTGACCCTGCAGTGCGTTGTCCGATACGAACGCGGCCACGGGGTTCAGGAAGTTCAGCGACCCGAGCCCGCGTGTGCTGTCGACGTAAAATCCGGTGCTGTAGCCGGAGTTGTAGTCGATCCCCTGCGACAGATACATCGCACTGCGGTCGATGTTCGTAAACGCCGCGCCTAACTCGAACCGCGTGAAGCGATTGATTGGGTAAATCGCATTGTAGTTCGCGGTCCGCACGATGTAGCGCATCAGCGACTGGCGCTGGTAGTACTGGCCGCTGCCGACCTGGTCGGTCGAATACCCAGTGAACAAATAAAACGGGCTCTGGTTGAACCCAGTCGAAAAATTCAATCGATCGGAATAGTTCGTGTAGTTCAGCGCGACCTGTGCCTCCTCGACGCGCCCATTAATTGCCAGTCCGGCGAGCAGCTGCCGGTTGCCGAGCAAATCCGCGAAGAGGATGGCGGTCCCGCCGTACACCCCACGCTGATAGTTGTCCTGTTGATAGCCGACTTGTGGACGTTGGACAGCCTCGGCACGCAGTTCCGTCTTATACGGCTCGTCCTTGATGCTCACGTCACTCGGCAATGCCAACGCCGAGCTGTCCATGAGCGACGCGACTGAAACTGGGGACTGCGCACCCGGGGTGCCCGGGGCGGGGAGTTCGCCAGAGGCACGCATCCCGCCGACACCGCGGTAAATCGAGACGCGACGCGGGTTCGCCGGCAGCGCTGCGGCCGAATCCTTGGCCCCCTTGGCGATGTCAGCGAGCGCGAGCGCCGCCTGCACGCGACGCGCGGCAGCAGAATCCTCCGCCGTCAGCGGCGCCTGTGTCGCGCTCGCGACCACTGCGGTCGACGTCAGGTCGCGATACGGCTCCTTCTTCAGCTGGCGCGGATTCGAAATCGACCACACCGTGTAGTCATTGTTGTCGAAGTACACAAACGCCAGTTTGTCCGCTTGACGCGCCCACGTGATCGCTGGACTATTCTCCGTCAGGGAGAGCACTCCCCCGATGTAGCGCGTGAGCTGATAATGCTCCTTCGCCTCAAAGTCGTAGAGGAAAATCTGCGCGATCCCGGTGCGGTCGCTGATGAACGCGAGCGATTTTCCATCGGGGGACCACGCGGGGTTGAGGTTCTTTCCGCCCTGTCTAGGGATCGTCTCGATGTCGCCGCTCGCGACGTCGAGCAGATTGATCTCCCACTTACCGAACCGGAGCAACTCCAGATTGGTCTGCGGCCCACGGTCGCTGACGAACGCAATCTTGCGTCCGTCCGGCGACCACGCGGGCATCAGTCCGGCATACCATCCCTTGGTGAGCTGCCGGAGGTTTCGGCCGTCGGCGTCGATGGTGTAGATGTTCGTGAGTCCACCCCTGCTCCCACTGAAGGCAAGCTTCTTGCCATCGGGGGAGAAGGTAGGGCCGACCATCGCGTCGAGGTCGGTGTCGAGCCGGCGAATCACGTTGCGCGAGCGAACGTCCAGCAGGAAGATCACATCCTTTCCCTTCCGCATGCCGGTGTAGGCCAGCGTGCGTCCATCGGGAGAGAACGCGCTCTGTGAATACACGTAGCGCAGTTCCTCCGTCTCTGGATTCAACACGCTGTTCGTCAGTCGCTTAATGCGCTTGCCAGTGGTCGCATCGGCGAGGTAGAGGTCGAGGAACACCTCAGCACGCAGCAGCGAACCCGTCGAGATGTACGCGATCTGCTTGCCGTCGCTCGACAGCGCCGGCGCGATGTACACGGGGATAATGCCGCCGGTCTTCTTCTCGTTCAGCAGCGCCTGTGCGTTCTTGCGCGGACGATCGAGCGTGGCCACCGCTGGGAGGTAGTTTGTCTGCTGCGTTTCCTTCCATTCGTCGCCGATTTCGTCGAGTTCGAAGCCGGTGTGGCGCTTAAAGCCGCGCTCCACGCCGATGCTCGCGGCGGCCTGCAGGATCTCGCCGACAATCTCATCCCCCCAGCGCTGCCCGACATAGCGCCACAACGATTCGCCATAGCGATACGGGAAGAAGCGATTCGGCTCGTCCTGCAGTTGCTTGATCGTGGGCAGATTGCCGTTCAAGGCGGCGTCACGCATGATCGCGTCGGTGGCCTTGTGGTCAGGGCCAATCGACAGGTATTCGGCCATTCCTTCCGCAAACCAGAGGGGGAGGTTGTCCCCCTCGATCATCTGCTGGGCGCCGCCAGTGCGCCCCTTGAACATGATGTCGTATTGGAACTGGTGCACCATTTCGTGCGTCATCACATGCTCGACTTCGGCGAGGTCGCTGCCAAAGAAGAACATGTTGCGCTGGTGCATCGCGTCGGTCACACCACCAGTGCCTTCGCCGAGGTCGCCGGTGACATTGTTTTGCGCGAAATCTCCACGAGAGGCGAAGACCACGATCGGCTTCCGTTCCTTGAACGTGTAGCCCATCAGGCGGGACAATCGGGCGTAGGAGCGTTCCGCCATCCGCGCCGCGATCTTCGCGCCTTCGGCCATCCCCTGGTAGTAATGGACGTCGAAGTGTTCGGTCTTGTAGATTCGCCACTCGAAGACTTGGAACTGGACTTGGTTTTGTCCAAAGTACCCCTGCGCACCGGCGACGCGCGGTGCGACCGAGGCCGCGATGACGCCTGCGATGACGCCTGCGAGCAGCAGCGCAGCGCACGCCATGGGGCGGCGGATGAGAGCAATCCAGCGACGGGACATCAGCGAACCCCCACTCAGGGTGTTACGGCGAGTTCTGGAGCATCGCCCCAGAGTCGCTCAAGTTGGTAATATGACCGCATGGACGGGTGGAACACATGCACCACAAAATTCAGAAAGTCGAGCAGCACCCACTTGCCTTCTTCCAACCCCTCGACCGAGACGACACTCACCCCATCGCGCGCGAACGCCTCGACGACATGGCGCGCCACCGCACGGACATGCGTGTTCGACGTCCCCGACGCGACGATAAAATAGTCGGTCATGTCGGTGACGCCGTGCAGATCGAGCAGGACGACGTCGTCGGCTTTGTGATCACGGCACGTCGCCGCGGCTTGCCGCGCACGAACGAGCCCATTGGATTGTCTGGCTCCTAACACGGCACTCATAACACGGCACTCATAACACGGCACTCATAACACGGGAACGCAGAAGGACCCTGTTCGGGTTGTAGGACGGCCGCGTTCGAATGTTCCGCGAGCGTGGCTCGGCCGCCGCGCGCAGTACGACACGTGCGACGGGGCTTCCGGAAAACAATAACGCCCCGCAGAGCGGGGCGTCAGTGAAGCGGGGCATGGCGCCCCGACTTGGCAAAACCAGTTGCTCCTTACGAGGCCTTGATGACCCAGACCTTGATCTCGGGCTTGACGTCGGCGTGGAGCCGGACCGGCACCTTGTAGACGCCCAGCGCGCGGATCGGCTCTTGGAGGTCGATCATACGCTTCTCGATTTCCGGGAACCCCTGCGCTTCCAGCTGGTGCTGGATGTCCGCCGAGGTCACGGAACCGAAGAGCTTGCCATCTTCGCCCACGCGGGCGGAGAAGGTGAGCGAGACCTGCTCGAGCCGGTTCGCATATTCTTGGGCCGTCGCGATGCGGGCGTTCTCCGCCGCTTCGAGGCGATCCTTTTCCTGCGCGATACGCTTCTTGTTGCCCGGGGTCGCCTCATAGGCGGCGCCGCGAGGCAGCAGGAAGTTGCGCGCGTAGCCCGCCGAGACCTTCACGATGTCGCCCGGATGTCCGAGCTTGTCGATTGCCTGCCGCAGAATGACTTCCATGGGACCCTCTCTCAAACGTTAGGATTTCTTCCCGGCGCGGTTGCGCCAGTCTAGCCACGTATCACCCACACCCAACCCAAGCGCCAGCGGGCCAACGAAGTACCAAAAAAAGGCCGCGAACAGCGTGAGCAGGATCATCACGATCTTTCCAGGGGCGAGAATCCAGACTAACACTCCGAATCCACGCGCCGCATACAACGCACCAAAGAACAGCAACAGATTGTAGCCCAGCAACTGCAGTGGGGCGAACCCCGGGAGGAGTACCAACAACAACCCGGCGATAAATCCCCACACCCACTGATCGTTGAACCGGAACGCTCTTACCCGAAGCAGCGGCGGACCGATGCGAACCCGTGCCAGCCGATGGTACAGCGCCCAAGCCAAGGCCAAGGCAATCAACGACTCCAGCGCGAGCATCGCGGGGAACAGCTGCCCCCCGCGCCGAGCAAGGATCGGCAACTGCCGTTCCCCATCCTGCATAATCGTCATCCAGTCCGGATTCGCGGCGATGAAATCTTTCATCTCCGGCGAGCCCTGCGACGCGTGCCAGTTCTCAATCGTTTCCGTGGCGCGACGCGCGAACTCTCCCGTGACCGCCTGCGTGAGGCGCGGCACCCCATCGGGGACCGCGACTACGACACTCGCCCCCAGCACCAGCGTGACGGCAATCGCTCCGACAGCCCGCGGAAGGAACAGCCGCGGAGTCTCGGGTGATTGGACGAGCGCACTGACACCGAACGCGGCCGCCACGAACAGCGACCACCCCGTCGCCAGCATCGCGATTCGGTCCACCCCCGACGCCATCACCGGGAGTATCACGGACACTGCAACCGCCACCCACAGAAGCATGAGGCTGAGGCGTCCTCCCCGCATCCATCCCACCACCGTGCAGACGGCGAACGCCGGCACGAGCAGCAGAAGCATGTTCTCCACCGGCAGGAGCAGGCGGAGTGGGGTGATCGGAACCATGAGAAACAGCACCAACACTAACGTGACGCGGCCCCACCCACGCTCGCGCACCGTCTCATGCGCAATCTCGTCCGGCAGATCCCGGCGAGCGGCCCCGTCCTCCATCACAGCGCCAGTCTTACGGCTGGGCGCCGCGCATGTACGGCAACAGCGCAAGGTAACGGGCCTTCTTAATGGCCCGCGCCAACTGGCGCTGGTGACGGGCGTCGACGCCGCTCAACCGGCTCGGCAGGATCTTGCCGTTCTCGGTGATGAAGCGGGCGAGGAAACGCTCGTCCTTATAGTCCACGAAGCGGATGCCGGCTTCGGTAATCGGGCATGACTTTCTCTGGCGGCGCATGAGCTAATCCTCGTCGTCGTCGTCATCGTCGCCGCGGGCGCGGGCGGCGAGCTGCTCTTCTGTCATCGGCGGCGCGCCGAGCTCGTGCTCGTCGACCGAGATGAGCCAACGGACCACACTGTCGTCGAGCTTGAGCGAACGCTCGAACTCGGGCAGGGCGGTCGGGTCACACTCAAACTTCGCGACGATGTAATAGCCCGACTCCTTCGAGCCGATCTTGTACGCAAGCTGGCGACGGCCCCAAAGGTTCAGGGCAATCTCACCCGTCGCTCCGAGGAGCGCGTGGTGCTTGGTCATCTTTTCGTTGATGGCGGCGTCTTCGAGTGAAGAATCGAAGATATACACCGCCTCGTAGGCACGAGACACTGTGGGCAATCCTCCCTTTGGTCTGTAACGCCCGTCGCGGGTTGCCGGCGCGGCGGGAGAGTGATTCGAGATCCTCGGGTGAGGACTGAATCGTGATGGATGAACTACAACAGCCCTTGAACATACCTGCGCCGCGGGGCGGAGTCAACCGCCGCTCGGCTAAGGGTGGAGCCGATTAGACGTTGAAGCGGAACAGCAGGACGTCGCCGTCCTGTACGACGTACTCCTTGCCCTCAGAACGAACGGCGCCCTTCTCCCGCGCGCCCTTCCACCCTTCGTGTGCCACAAAATCCAGGTACGAGACCGTCTCCGCGCGAATGAATCCACGTTCGAAATCGGTGTGAATCACTCCCGCCGCCTTCGGGCCAGTGTCGCCCCGATGAATGGTCCAGGCGCGCACCTCTTTCTCACCGGCGGTGAAGTAGGTCTGCAAGCCGAGGAGGTGATACCCCGCACGAATCAGGCGGTCGAGGCCGGCCGACTCGAGGCCGATAGATGCCAGAAAGTCCGCGCGATCCTCAGGGGCCAGTTCTGCAAGTTCCGCCTCAATACGCGCGGAGAACGGCACCACCTCAGCCTGTTCGTTCGAGCCCGCAATCGCGGCACGGAGCGCGGTCAGGTATTTCCCTTCCTCGCCAGCGAGTTCCGCGTCGGTCACATTCGCGGCATAGAGCACCGGCTTCACCGTGAGCAACTGCAACGGCTGCAGCAGCGCCTTGTCCTCGGCGGAGAGCTCGACATGCCACAGGGCTTTGCCTTCGGCGAGCGCGGCGTGCGCCTTCTCGAGCGTCGGAAGTTCGCTCGTCGCTTCTTTGTCGCCGGTGCGAGCGGCCCGCTTCGATTTATCGAGGCGCTTCTCGACCGCACCGAGGTCGGCCAACGCGAGTTCGAACTCAATCACTTCGCGATCGCGCACCGGATCGACGCCACCCATCACGTGCGTGACATCGGGGTCGTCAAAGCAGCGCACGACATGCACGATGGCATCGCACTCGCGGATATTCGCCAAGAACTTGTTGCCGAGTCCTTCG
>Ga0214919_10009869_pt1 | contig 12219 bp, 20 predicted proteins | sample LL1503_MetaG_FD_177994 | JGI IMG/M metagenome (GOLD analysis project Ga0214919, IMG submission 177994) | Freshwater microbial communities from Lake Lanier, Atlanta, Georgia, United States - LL-1503 | ecosystem: Environmental > Aquatic > Freshwater > Lake | place: USA: Georgia | collected...
CTTCGACTAAAGCATCTGAGCCTGCAGTTGTGTTGGAAACCTTAAATGTTCCAGTGATACCGCCCGGGGTAACCTGAAACTCGATGGCCTTGCCGATTGGGCGTTGGGCATCATGCTGTAATAAAAATTTGACTGGTTTAGGGTCTGGGTTGCTGATTGAGCCAACCTCAAAAACGACTGGGCCTGCAGATGTATTGCCAGTCTTGCCAAATGGAACAACGATGCCAGAAATCTGTCGGGTTGCTTCATTGGCTCCAGTGATGTGGGCTGCGAAAGTTAGGTTAAGCGTCATTTACTGGTGCACTTCCTCTTGGTGCTAGATCTTCCATTGCTCGGGCTTCATCGATGTTAATGATGCCTGCATCTAAAAGTTTTACAATTACATCTACTCGCTCGGTTGGATTACCTCGCAAGAAATCATCCATCTCAACCTCGACATACTGGCCTCTTGGCGTAATGTCATCCATACTTAAACGACTCTCGAACGAGTCAAGGTATGGCCGGAGTGAGAAATCAAGTAATGAACGGCGTTCAGCTGACACATTTGAATAGGTGCTAGTCGCTGACTCTGCGTTAATGTACCAGGCCGGTATGTTCATAACTCGAGCGATTTCTGATGCTGTGTAGGCTCGAGCCTCAGTGAGTTGCATCTGAGCTGAATCTAATCCGACTACTTCAAGATTGATTGGACCCTCAACATAAGCGGTTGAACGAGTACGGCGAGCAGACTTAAAAGCAGTTAGCAATGCTTCTTTTTGGTCTGCTGGTAGGTTCATGCCCTCATTGCGTAGCACCATCGCTGGGATAGGCTCTTGTGCCATGCGTAGAGCTGCAGCCTCAAGTTCAATTGCTGCATTGATTGTGCGAGATGCCCGATTAAGTACGCCCTCGTCTGGACCCCAGAAAGTAATAAGCGAGCCAACACCTTTCATCGGCACAACTTCGCCATCGACAGTGTAAGCAATAATCATTTGTCCAGTAGCATCAGTACGAGTATTAACTCTCAAAGGATCTATACGGCGAGCCTGCGTAACTCGCCCATCCTCTGGACTAACTGCCAATACCTGCCAGTAGGCAACGCCATAAAACAGCAAATCATCGATAGTCCAAACCACAGTAGTACCTCGAGCGAGGCTAGGGTCTGGTTGTTTGATGACCGAGCGGTTAGGAATTTGTGCCTCGGTTGCCTCAAGATAAGTACACATCTCGAGTGCTGCAATAGTACCTGCAATAATGTTACGGGCTCGAGCTACTGCTGGAACGGTCATAGCGGCTCGTCTAGAAACTGGTTGCAAATACCCTAAGTCAGGCTGATAGCCCAAATTCATAGGATTAACGGGATACATTTCCGCTGTGGCAGCTGTGACTTCTATTTCGGGCATGACGAAAGCAGAGTTAGATAAACGCATAGCATTGAGTAACCCCACACAACAATAGTATCGAACAGATGCTCTAACTAAAAATTATTTATGTGTATTTGTAAGGGTTTGGGCGTTTTATTTGACTTGTAATGATGTTTTATCGATGCTTATGTTGGCATCTTGTAAACAGTCACCATAAGACTCATGATCTTGGGTCGGGCAACCACTACGACAAACACTCATGACCAGGTGCCTGCAATGACTCCGTAACTGGAGGCCATTGGAATTAGTCGGAAGTAACTACCAATGTTGGCAGATGGGTTTCCTGATGTTGGAGCTGAAGATTGTGCAAAAGTCGGGGTTAATGTTCCGCCTGTTGTGGCATTAGCTTGAAAAAATCCTGCATAACGGATTAGACCAGTTCCTGCGGTTGTTCCTGCTGTTCCAACATTTACGCTTGTGGCTGTTAGGTTATTTGAAGCCTGAAATGTTGCAGCGGTTGAACTTGCCGAGGTCATTGTAATTTGATAATTGAGATTTTGCTGAGTTTGACTAAAGGTAAATCCAATACTGAAGTTTGCACTTGAACCTGATGCAACTTTGGAGATTGAAACAAATCCCTCAAAATAATAAGTAAGACCTGCTGTTAATGCAATTGCTTGGGAACCACTAGGAAAAATTGGAGTTAGTGTGGTGCCGTTTCCTGTTGTACTTGAGGTTAAAACTTGTGCATACTGAGTGCCTTGTGGACCAGCTGGACCGGTATTGCCAGTGTCACCTTTAGCCGCAATTCTTAACCAATATGTGGTGTCGGTGGGAGCATAACCACTGCTAGGTGGAGCATTGAAACAATAATAGGAGCTTCCTAAATACGTTACGGTGCTACCGACTCCGTAAAATTCTGAACCGCTGTAAGCCGTTGGAGTACCCCAAGCATCTGTCATGCGTTCCCAATAAGTGGTATTTGTTGGGGCATTGCCTGTTGTCGCAGATTTTGCTCTGTAACTATTGCCAGTGCTTGAGTAATAAACCACATCGTAAGCCGCATAAGTTGTGCCCGATGAATAAATGCCCCTGGCTGTGAAACCCTGACCTGCAGTGCCTATATCGCCTTTATCGCCTTTTTCGCCTGTATTGCCTCTTGGAATAGTAAAGACTAGTTGAGCCGCACTACTGCTACCATCATTAACTACTGCGGCACTGCTTCCAGCCGCACCAGTATCAGTTCTTTTGACTGTTATAGTTGCCGCAGTTCCAGTTGATCCTGCTGGGCCTTGAATACCTGTAACCTGTTCAGTGATTAATACTGGAGTTTCAGTAACCGAGAGTGTTGTTGTGTTATCGACAACCGTTAATTTGTAGGTCATGATGTGACCTGACCGTCGACAGTAAAGCGGCCTTGAACAATACGGATTACAGCTACACCCGATGTGAGTTCGATGTCGTAAACATAATTACCCTGGGGAATTGCCGCAGTCTGAGTAGCACTGGCACTGATAACGATTTTGCCATCGTTAGCCCCAGCAAGAATACCTGAACCTGTAGTCAAGGTTAAGACTGCGGTATCGGCAGTGTTCACATACTGGCGAACCTGCATTTTGGCAGTGTAACCAGTCCAATTAATAGGTGTGCCATCATTTGTGGCAGTAAAAGTCTTATCAAAGCTCGCACCCTGATAACAAGTCATGTTGTAAGTACCGGGAGAAATCATAATCCAACCTTATACCACAGAGATGCCCACAGAGGCTTTAGGCGTTGCGGCGTTTCCTACAGCCATAACTAAAGCAATAGCCGCCCCAATGTCTTGGACTGCAGCCTGTCTAGCAATACGCCAACCGCCATCGCTCGAGGGTCTGCGAGCACATGCAATTAAATGCTGATGCATGATCTCTTGATTGGGATGGATTAAATCGCCCTGATTCATTGCAGATAGGGTTAAATCACAGTATGTGGAAAAGGTTGTGGATGCCCAAGTTGTGGGAGCCACTGGGACTCCTACTTTAGCCAAATGCGGAGCAATATGCCCAGCAGTTTTAGGGTCAAAACTAAGTGAGCGAACACTATAAGTCCGAGCGAGATGTGCCAAATCTGCTGCAAGTTCTCGGTCATTTAATCCTCCGTCTTTTTGCCATCGAGTGAGGAACACTGCGAGTTTATCTTTAACAATCTGAACAGTAACGAGGTAAGCCTCTGTGCGATTAAAGTTGAGGTCCAGACCCATATAGGTTTCATGCCCTAATTCTAGAGTCAAATTGTTGTCTGCTCCGATAGCCCAGCGATCTAAATTCCATGGGCTCGAGATTGACTCTACCCATTGGCACAGCATCTCAGTTTTGATTGCATCATCTGTATCTCGAGCTGCAGCATCTTGCAAGGCCTCAAAACTAATGGTGTGTCCCATTGCAGGATTGGCTGCCTGCCAAGCAGTCACATCATGAACGCCAGCATTATCTGGAGCAGACCACTCATACCAGCCAAGCCTCGGGGATTCCATCTTTAGGGCTCGTTGCCTGAGTTCATTTAAGACAGTCGATGTTGCATCGCCAGCATTTGAGGTTACCCAAGTCTGCCCATTAGTTGCTCGAGTCAATGGAGTAGCTGCAGTCCAGGCATCTTGTTTAATTTCTCGGAGTTCATCGACATAAAGCAGGTCGGCGGTAGCACCTCGAGGACCCTCTGAGGTTGCAGCTCTAATTCCATACTTACGGATACGCTTACATTTGGTGTTGCATTCTTTTGGGTAGTGATGGCAATAGATCTCTAACTCCTCTTGGCCATTAGTCCGGGATACTCGCTTAATCCGTTTACGCATCCAGGGCAGACTTTCCGCCATGTCCACAACCTGCTTGAAAGTGTCCAATGCTAGTTGTCGATTCTGTGCCATTGCCACAATCGAGCCCTCACCAAATACAAACAGTCCAGCAAGGATACGCATCCGCATCATGTGGGTTTTGCCGTTCTGTCGAGCAACCAAAATCCCAGCAGTTGTGCGAACAAACTTCCCCGAGTCATCGATGGTGAGTGCATCATCCATCACATACTGTTGCCAGGGCAATAACGGTACGCCTAAATCACTTGCTAGTGCTCCGACTACTGGTCCCAGACTTTGCCCGAGTGGTTTTGGGCTTGCTATTCGGGGAATTGATGAGCCGTAAATAGGTGTCTGCGTACTCTTTGCCATGATCTACCTCCTCGCCCATTGCTTTAGATGCATCTCTAGCTAGTGGTGTGAGTTTTAACTCTTTCATCAGGATTGTTAATCGACCAATCAATGCTGCAGCCTTATCAAGGTCTTGGCCAGAATCAAAAATAACATCAATGACTTTAGCCAGTTTCATAGACAGACAGACTGCCCCCTGGTCAGCTGCAGAAATCCAAGATTGAGCCTCTGAAATGCAGTTCCCCAAATGTTCGCTAAGAGAGCCTGCCGGTATCTGGTAAGTATCGGTTTTAATTGGTTTTGTCATGGGGCTAATCCGTTTGATGGTGGGTCAAATCTGAGCATCGGGGAGAGAGAACATAAGGGAGGGGTGCTGGGTGTCCGAGCCTTAGAAAAATCCGTAATTGTTTTGTCAGACTTGAGTTGATTACATCGAGCACATGCTGCAGTTAAATTCTCTGGACTATCTGTACCTCCAGCTGCTACCGGGATGATGTGGTCTACATGTTTAGCATCAGCACCGCAGTAACCACAGATGCCTGCATCTCGAGCCAGTATCTTGAGCCTTAGTTCTCGCCATGCTCTCGTACTTCCGCCTCTACTCATCTACCTTTAACTCCTCTATCAATACTCTTAACGCCTCATGGTATCTATCTATCTGTTCTATGAGTTCGTCTAAAGCTTCTATTAATTCCTCTGGGTTCTCTATCATGTGTGCCTCTGTTATGCCTGGTAGGGCTTGGGTGGGCAGAGCATGGCTTACTATCAAACCATGCCCCAGTCTTGCCCGTATAGGTTCGGTCTGGTTTGTCGCATGGGTCATTACTGACAGCATCGCCATGTGATTGTGAGTACTTGTTGCCGTATGGGATGCTCGGTTCATACGATCACTCCTAATCTCTACTCTGTTTAGAGTCTGTTTGTCTGGCTCGTACCCAGACTACGAAACGCCCTCAAACGGCGGTTTATCGTAGTACGAGTACGACAGTAAGTTATGCTCTTACCTAGAGCTAGTAATCCTTGGGGAAGCATTGCTGCTACTGGTTGAGCCCTCATCTTTGATGGGGGTTTAATCATTTCCAAGTTTGTTGATTGTATCTGTTCCTGCTGTCACATTGATTGTTAGACACTTATGTATTGGTACTCGATAAAACAATTCATGCACTGTGTACTTAGTATCTCTGAATACTGTTGGCTCTGATAATAGATCGTCAATGCCTGTCACCAGTGCATGTGTGCGTTCATGGTTCATCATCACAAAGAAGGTATTTGGTGCCATTACTCGAGCTTTACGCCCCGGCACATGAACATACTTAAACGGGTATGTGTGACCAGTCCAGTTGTGATTAATCTCGACTTCTATTGACATGCCATTATTGGCTATTAAATCGACTCCATAAATGTCTGGGTTTTCCATCCACTCTAAATCTGGCTGGTTGATGTGTAACCACTTCAACATGTCAATCTTGGCTATGTCATCGATGTTGTACTGTTTACGGTCAAATTTCTTGGTGCTGTTCATTTCTTTTTAACCGCTTTCTTGACTGGCACTTCGACCTTTAACTGCTCACATACCAAGCATGAGCCATCATTAAACAGCCATCCTCCACAACCTTTGCACCGATGGAGTAGATCTTGGATGTGTTCCAATACTCGATTAAGCACTACGCCTTTAAGGTTGTCATCCTGACGTAGCCTGTTTTGCAGCTGTGTTAGGGCTGATGTGTAGCCACTGTCATACTCATTTGGCATTTTCAGCCTCCACTAATACATCTTGCAAACTTACATAGAGACATGATGGGCAAAATCCGCCATTTTCCCCATCCGGGCATGGCTTGGTTCTATCCCATGCTCGAATAATTGCATCTCTTAAAGTAATCATTAGTTCCAACTGCTCTCTGGGTCTGGGTTATTTGGTTTCTTGCCTGCTACATAGCCCTCGGCTTTTAATTGCTCAATGAGTTTTGATGCCCACCATGATGTGAGTTTTTCCTCGACTGCCAATTCATGCTCAGTCTTAAACTTTTCCACATACTCGGTCATGGCACTAAATGAGTAATTAAATAGGGCTTTAATAAGGCCGTACTGTTTATCGGTCATTTCGCCATCTAAGCCTTTATTGCCTTTAGTGGTGTTCTTGGTAGGTATTGGCTGTTTCTCGCCCCATGGGTCATCTGTGGGCTCTTGGCGAGCCTTTGCAGCCTCGACCTCTTGCTTGGTAGCCACAGACTTACCCAGTCCAATACCGAGTGCACCTATGGCTCTACCCCATGCTGATGTTTCCAAGTTCATTAACTCGGAGCCTCGAGTAAAGGTAGTTTTTCCGACTGCTAACTCTGCAGCTGTGCCAATGCCTGGGCGTTCATCTGTCGCTGTTCGATAAGCGTAAGCAATGCCCCAAATCATGTCGGGGTTGCTCTCAAGTGTGCCCTTGTACTCAAACTGAATTGAGCCCTCTGGGTATTTTGCGTAAAACTGTGCGATGCGTTCTTTTACATCCACATAGTCGGCCATGTTAAATGTCATCGATTAACCCCATGTCCGTTTCAATGCGGTTAATGACAGTTACTGGCACATTTAATGCCTGTGCAATTTCATCATTGGTCATGTGTGCTTTTACCAATGCATACTCAATTTGTTCTTTAATACTCATGGGTTGCTGTTCCCTTTTCCGTTTCTAGTCTTTAATGCCGAGATCTCGGCGTACTTCATCATCGATAGGTGTATCCGAGTACGGATGCTTCTTGACTACATAGAGTGCCCGGTATGAAACAACCAGTGCTAGGAATACGGCAAATCCGCCGTAAAGTACTCGCAATGGTGCTGCTTCTGATAACGAAATGATTACTCCGAGTGTTACAGCTGAGGCCAAGTGAGCGAGCCTCAGAGCGTTAGTTATTCTTTTTTGCATTTTGCTGTTCCTTTACTGTAGGTACTTCAACAACATAGCGAACAATGCCCCCGATTCGATGGGTCTGGATTGTTCCAGATTTTTCCCAATTTACGAGTGTTTGGCGGCTGACCTGTAAATAATTGGCCGCTTGGCTGGCTGTCATTAGTTGCTGCATGTTTCAGACACTAGCACACATTAGCGACTATTTGACAACATTAGGTGTTTTTAGGTGTGTCGCCTGATAATTCTGGGTTTAGGAACCCCATTAATCCTGCAACGATTGCACCCATTACTGACCGATACTCAAGCGAGAAATCCGTTGCCTGCCATGAGGCAAGAAACGCAATAAGCCCAAATGAGATTGGCTTCGGCAGGTTGGTGTATGAAAATTTGCTCATAATAGACAAGTCCTCGGATCATGGGCATCGATGTTGTATCGATACGGATGTGAGCGAGCCTCGAGATGTAGATGAGGCCCGACTACCTTACTTCCGCTGTCCCCACTATTGCCAAGAATTGTGCCCTGCTTAATTCGAGTGCCAGGCTTAATTGCTGTTTTGCTCTCTAGGTGTGCATAGATAAATCGGTATGAGTAATGCTGAACCAATACATGGATTCCATACGCTGGGCCCCAATTACCTGCAACAACCACACCATCAGCTACTGCCTTAACTGGTGTACCCATTTTGGCTGCATAATCAACGCCAGTGTGATGCCCACAAATCCAAACATCGCCTTTAACGCCAAACTCACATGACACTTTGTCAGATACCGGTGGCTTAAAAATACTCATTATCTCTCCTAGACTGGGTAAGAGCCATTAACAACAATGTAATCATTGGTTGCCATTGTCACTGGGCTAGTCGCTGTTATTTGGCTTAAGGTTGTGCCTACGATGTACGGTTTAACGATTGAACCGATTACTCGACAAATTACTGGGTAAAAGTCTGTGCCAGATGCATCATAAAAAACGCCTGTATACCAATTCGGCTCAACATAAGAGTTAGCAGCTAATGGCAAACTGAATTGTATTCCACCATTACCTTTAGTCGTAGTCGAACCAATAGCAAACTTAAATTCAAAATGCATAATATCGGCCACTTTTTGGTAACGCCCTAGTATGTTGCCATTACCGAGGCTCCAGTTGGTCGAGCCGCCATCAGTGCTAATTGTTGGTGTGTAGGCGTTCCAGTCCCCAATAGTCGTATCAATGCCACTGGCGAGCGTACGGATGGCCTGAGCCCCATTGCGTACTAGGTCTGTGTCTGCTGGGGTTGTCCAGCCGTTATTTGGTGTAGTTGCCATTATGTAATCTGACTCCATTTAGTTGTGGCGGTTGCATAAGTATTCCAAGTATCTGTGCTATTAAGGTCTGTCCATAATGTGTAAGGATACATCTGGACTGCGTTACTTAGATTGATTTGGATAATGTCTTGCCCTCGAGTTGTGGTCCAGGTATAGCCCTCAATAATGCCCTCAAATGATTCCAGTTCATTTGTTGGCAAATTCTGAATAGAGATCCATGTTCCAATCTCGATGTTGGCAATGTCAGTTCGTAATGAGTCACTAATTACAGCTGAATTGATTGTTAGTGAGGCAAGACTATAAGCAGGGTTAGCCCGGGATGCCAAAATGGTTTGAGCCTGAGAATTAGCATCTGTCGAGTTATGTAGTGTCGTATCTCTAACGCCTGAGCGAATACCATAAAGTGATTGGCTCGCTGTGTCGTTGTAGACAGTCCCAGATGCCCCATTGCCGTAAGTCAGATTCACCTGGTTAGCGACAGTGTTAGTCGATGAGGCTAACTGAAAATCTAAGGCCATAATGTCGGCAGTTGTGAGCGGTATTTCGTAATTGAGTTTACGACTTAAATAGGACTGGTATTTAATGTTGCCTGTTTTAGGGTTGCAGTAGAGCACTCCCATTGCAGAATTGGCTGCATCTTGGCAAATACCTAACGCTGAGGCATTTGGCACAGCACTTAATGCAGCGATCTCATAAGCACCTGGGGTTTCAATCTCAGTAGTTGAACCGCCATAATGCCCGACAACAGTTGAAATCCGAGTACCGTCATACTGTTTGACTATTGCACTGGAGTAAGTTTTGTTGCCAAATCGAGCGAGAGTATCAACGCCTGTGATGTTGTAAACAAAAATACCATTGCCGTTAAACCATTTCAGGCTAATGTTTATGTCTGATACTTGGCCTGTGAAAATGGTTGTTTTCTGGTCTGTTCCTGCAGAGTCGTAGATTTTCCAAATAATGGCATCGTTTAACTGAATTGGTGACACAAGAAATTGCCCATAATTTAACTCAAATGTGCACTTGAAAGTGCTTGGCGATGGCTGACTGGTTATGTCTGTTCGACCATGTGTGCAGCTGATGCTGTTAATTGCTACAAGGTCATCAAGCCCATTACCGCCAATGGTTAAATAATCACCCATTAGATCAATGAGCCCTGTATATTCACTGCCCCAGTGCGGATGCTTGATTGTTGCAATACTCGCTCGATTGCTCGGCGAGCAGATTCAGCATCGATGATGCCATTAAGAATAAATGTGTGACCACCAGTATTTAGTCGGCTGTTTGGCGTTATGTTGCCTCCGCCCATTGGCGTAAACAATTCGGGGCCATGTTCACCAACAATGTATGAGCGACCACTCAAAACGCTTCCACCGAGTGCTCGATAACCAGTCATACCTACACCGGGAACTGTTGTTCTCAAACCGAATAAAGGTTGATTTTTAGCACTATGCATCCAGGGTCGTTCAATTTGTCTGAAACCATTAAACCAAACAAAGCCATTTCCTGCATCAGCACTATCTGGCGAAATTTGAGCAAGTTTTTGGGCCAATACACCTGGGTCAGTTGTAGTAGTTGGATCATAACCAGTGCCCGTTTTAATTTGTTTATCTTTCTGAGTTGGGTTTTTGTTTCCTCCCCAGGTATACATGGCAACTAGTCCAGTAAGTCCGAGAGCAGTGGCAATACCAATAATTGCTGGAAGTGCGACTGCAAGTGATGCTCCACCTGTGGCTGCAGCCTCAGCTGCTGCGGTTGTACCTGCCGCAACAGTCACTAACTCAAATGCTGGAATAAGCAATTTAACTGCAGAAACCATTGCAGTTACTGCTGCGGATGCTTTAGCCCCAATAAAGATTGCACCAATAACCGTTGCCATCCGTTTGAGCATTTCCTCATGATCACCAAGAAACTTGAAAAATCCTCGAGTTTTCTCACCAAGATTGTAGATAGCCGTTTGACCATCCTCGGCTGCACCTTTAATACCACCATTGCCATCTTGACCAATTAGTCCATCGATGAAATGCCCAACACCTGTAGAAACTTTAGGCAACCATTTATCAGCCAATGGTTGAATTGCTGTAAAGATTGCACCGCCAATGGTTTCTTTGGCTTCATCCATTGCAATCTTGAAACGGTCTAATTTGCCTGAGAAAGTGTCAGCCGCTGCAGATGCCTGCCCTTTAACAATCCCGGCCAATTTCTCTTGCACAGTCTTAAAGTCTTTAGATTTAAGTGTGGCTTTATCGAGCCCCAGACCCAATCGACCTAGCGAGGCGTTATTACCTGCATACCCTTTGGCTAATGCCATCGCAGTGACTTCTACATCTTTGCCCGTTGCTGCACTAACATCAAGTGCCAGATTCATTAACTCCTGGGCTTTGCCAACATCCTTAGTAGAGCTGACAAGTTTCTGAAATGCCGGGCGTAATTTATCATCGACAACACCAGTAGCAAGTGAGGTTTTGCTAATAAACTTTTCAACACCTGCGACCTGTTTTTTGGTCGCTCCAGTGGTATTTTTTAGAGCAATCGCTAATCGGCGTTGCCCTTTTTCATCCTCGTTGTATGCCTTGACAGCATCGACACCAAACTTAATAGCCAAACCACCGACTGCCAAACCTGCAATAGCTGCGGCTTTGCCAATCTTTTTCATCGATGTTGCAACATTTTTACCAAATGAATCAGTTTCGGTAGATGCCTGTTTCATGGATTTATTAAATCCAGAAACATCACCAAGCAAATTTAGTTTTAATGTGCGTACATTAGCCATGAGTATTCCAATCCTTTTTAATTAACCTGTCCACAACAGCAAAAAAATCTTGCCTAATTTTTTCTTGGTTCTTTCGCAATGTTGGAAAAATGAAATAACCTCTGCGGCCTCGACCTTTTTGGGCACTTAAAGTTGGAAACTTCCGCCCACCTTGTGGGAATTTGTTCTCTGGATGTACAGATGGACTGCTGTTTTGACCAAACTCTGTACCATAAAGCAATTCACTATAAGTAGGCTTGGGATTATTTATAGATCCTTTACGACTGACTGGAGCCTTACGATTCCCACCAATAGTAATGTTTGGGATACGGTCTTTATTAGCTCGAGCACCCTTTGATAGAGCGATGGCCTGTCTAGGGTTTGGGGCATAGTGAGCAGCTTGTTGTATTTGATGCACAAGATTTTTCATCATCATCTGGTTACGGTTTCGCAATTCAGTCTGAATTTCTTTGGGCATAGTTTTGAAAGTAGCCATCAAATCTCGGTAAGTTTTTTCATCGATAACTAATTCAAGTTTCGGACCGGTCATTTGATAGCACCTCCCATGCCGTTTGTACATCCGCCATAGACCAGGTGAGCAAGTCACCCATCGGTATTCCCGTCAGAGTTGCTAAATGTATTAGATCTCTTTTTAGGCTTCCGATGGGGTGTCTTTTGGGTCCTCATCAGCTACTTCAAAAGTATCAAGTTTTTTAACCCAATCTTTGTAATCGGTAGTTGATTCAGATGC